>Ga0208923_1000018_pt1 | contig 54673 bp, 83 predicted proteins | sample ColrivemetaGS575_FD_187620 | JGI IMG/M metagenome (GOLD analysis project Ga0208923, IMG submission 187620) | Estuarine microbial communities from the Columbia River estuary - Freshwater metaG S.575 (SPAdes) (version 2) | ecosystem: Environmental > Aquatic > Marine > Intertidal zone > Estuary ...
GGGGCGAACCTAAACGCCGGGCTAGGGGGTGTGCTCCGGAGAACCTATTTTTTTCTGGGGGGCTGCAGGGCACGCCCCACGCGGGCCGTAGCCGCTTCGTGGGGGCGTTGTGGATGCTCTAGGTGTTGGCGGGTGCGCCATGTAGAAACGTGCTAGGAGGGGCTAATATGGGGGCTGTACGAGGTTAGCGATTTTGGAAAATATTCTGTCTATCTATCTGTTTGAGGAGGGCGCGCCGGTACATTTCTGGGGCGCGCGGCACGGTCTTGTGTATGGCTGGCTCTAGTGTGGGGGTGCTGGGTATGCGTATGGTGTCGTGGCTTAGGTCCTGCACCATGCGTACCTGTACGCCTCTGCGCCCCCCCTTGCCCCTGCGCTTGGCCTTGCCACGCACTGAGAATAGGCCACGCCGTGCGCCTAGGTCCATGAATACGAACGAGCGCCCAGCCCCTCCCCTATTGGCGTCTATGGCAGCGGCTACGGTGGCGGCGTTGCGGGCCTTACGGGGTAGCCTGCGCTGTCTGGGGGTAAGTTTGATATTAGCCACCCGGTACGATCTACGGACCATACGCTTAGCGCTGCCCGCTATACGGGCCTCTTTGGTGGGGATAGCAACGCCGTGCCGGCCTTTCTTGCGTTCAACCTTGCCGAATTCTTGGTCTTTCATGTATGACGCTGTGCTGCCCACTGTCGACGTGGGGCGCGCTACGCTGCCCCGCTCTACCTGTATTGAACGCTTTGTAAATTGATTACGGAGCACGAAGCGCTTTTGTATTTCACCTTGCCAAGCGTTGCGCAAATCGAAGGCTATGCGGACGTTTCCATCGGCCACAGCGTAGGGGACGGCTTTCTTGTAGAGCCTCTCAAGTTGGCCTTGCAATTGGTCGAGGTTGCGCATGTCTAAGCGGGCGGATTCATTCATGTGGGGAGAATATCACGCCGGCCACAATCGCGGCAAATTTTAAGAAAAACGTCACTTCTCACTAAAAGTCCAACGCTCTGAGAATAGTACCCCCCATGGTAGAAAGTGCTCTTCAAGCGGCTACAAGAGAAAAACAGAGCTTTATTATGTTATAAAATTTATAGATATATATTTAATGACGTGGTGACGTAGCCCTACTGGCGCTAAGGCTGCGGGCCGTCACAAGCTAAAAAGAAGTGACGTAGAAGTGACGTTTTAGGGGGATAAGTGACGTAAACGAAAAGCGGAAGCGGCTACAAGCGGCTCCACGCCGCTACAAGCGGCTACAAGAAAGAGGGGTATGATTTACGTCACTTCTCTAAATACTAATGACGTTTTGGTAGGGCGTGAATATTGAGCACATTTGAGGGGGTTTCGGAGGCGTCTTCTCCGAATGTTTCGAGGTCTCCGGCGATGCACCGAAGCCCCACAAAACCGTGGTGAGATCCGTCTACTCGGCGGTACTTTATCGGGCTTAACGGACCCACCCCCAGAGCGTCTTTTAACTTAGGTATGAACTTGCGGCGGCCTTCTACTCTGTCGCTTTCCAGCCACAGGCAATAATCACTATACACGGCCTCGCTGCTACACCTCGCACCGGGCTCTATGACGAGGCGCTCACGTATAAACGCTGCTAGGGGGTTGTAGCTGTCTAGCATGTCGTTGAGGAGGGGGGCGCACGCGTCGGGCTGGGTGAACTTGAGGGCTCGGGCATTGGTGAGGCCTGCCATGGCCCACGTGATGATTCCTTGCATTTCGGGCACTAGCTTGTGTTCAAAGAGGTGGAGGTCTTCGCTACCTATGTGAGACTTATCGAAGAGCAAAGGCACGAAACGAGACCCCAGCGCCCCCGTGTGGTCGCCTAGGTCGGGTATTGAGTTCCCAGCTAGAACCATACGGGTGTTTAGTTTGACGTCCATGCGGCCGTGCTGGAGCTTGTGAGCGATCATTTCATCGCCGCCGCTGATCTTCTTAATAGCTTGGCTTATTCGTGCGGCATCCCATGCGTGGATCTTCTGCGGGACATCGCCCTCAAAGAGTACGGAGGCGTGCTGCACCATGTAGATATAGTTAGGCTCTTTTAATTGGGTGAAGTCTAGGGCTTTGAATGCCTGCGGACCTATGAGCACCTTCAAAAGGCGGCCTATGGTGCCTTTGCCAGCACGTCCCGGGCCTTTGAGAAACACCACTTTTTGCGGCTCTATGCTCGGGCTTATGCAATAACAAATGATCTCTTTTAGTAGCTGGATTCTCTCCGGGTCGTTGCTAAAGCACTCCCCGACGAACGCGTCCCAGTGGGGGCACGTGGCGTGCGGGTCCCAGTCAAAAGGGAGCATATGTGTGGTTAGGTAGTTCTTACCGTGCGGAAGTAGCTCGAATGTGTACAGGCATAGCACGCCATTAGTGAATATGATCTTGTTATCCAGCGGGCCGAAGTGCTGCGGGCTATGGCACTGCACCCGGAGCGCCTCCAGTGTGCCGTTAACTAGCGCCATGTTGAGCGGAAAGTCCCCGGCGAACATGTCGCCCATGAGGTGCTTGATCAGGGAGCCGTTATCCTCGAAGCGCTCCCACACCTTGCCACTGTATGCGTAGAAGCTAATCCCGTCGTGTACGAGGGTGCCGCCCGGGTAGTGGCGGTTAAGATATAAAAGGGCGTTGTATACGTGCTCATTTTTGACGTAGCCATGCTCGCTAATCTCCGCCTCTCGTTTCTCTTTTTTCTCTGTCGCGGGTTCGCCTTTCATAGGCTCTAAGCCGGTGCTGTAGAGGCAGATATCTTTACCATCGGCAAGACGTCGAGCCTTCACCGCTTCACACGCTCGCACTATTTCGCCGTAGCCGAGCCGGTCCCACTTATGGTCCGCCCATTTTTCCATGGATTGTATGAGCTGTCCGCTCTCAAGTATGCGGAGCATTCGCCTTTGGTCGTAGCCGGTGTGTAGGGCTAGGGTGCCTAGGTACTGGCTCACGGCTTCACTATGAAAGCCTTCGGGCACGTCACCCCGGTGCAAATCCATGAACGTATGCTCCCCGGTGCCGAGGAGCTTCATACGCTGGTATCGATTTTTGGCGATCTTTTCGAGTAGGACGTCGTCATCCGTGGGACCATTCCATTCAGGGATAGGGCCGTCGGTAAGGTCTTCTAGCTCGTAGTGGCTCTGTGTGTTGACGTTGCCCGGGCCTAAAAGCCCGTAGTCTGTGAGAAATTGGAGCGCCTGTGGGGTGCAATCCAGTAGCGTGCCGTCCCCTTGGACCCACTCCTCTGTCATACGAATAAAGCGCGCCGTACCCTCCCCGGCACCCGTGTAGAACTCTAGGCCGTACTCTTTCGAGCGGTTCCTGTGCTCCGGCAAGGCGGACAAATCGCACCACATATAAATATGATAGCCGTCCCCACTCGTGGAGCGCTCGGCGGGTGTACCGGGGAAGCGTGCGAAGAGGTCGGCCACGATTGCAGGGCGTTGGGAGGCGTGGTCGATATCAAGGCACACTAAGCCGTGCCCGTTGAGCACAGGCCCAAAACCCGCTACGCCCGGGGCGGTTGTTAGAGCCTTGGCGGTTTTGTAGTCGTATTGGTTCTCGGGGAGCTGCCACTTATCGAAGGGCGCGCCGCCTATGCCGCAGGGGGCTTTTTTTGCGTTGCACGTAAAATATTTTACACCAAGGTACGACCAATCGAAGGCACTCACCCGCCCACCTTCGAAACAGGACGAAGGCCTATAAGCGGATAGGGGAGAACGTCTAGGCCGCGATTGTAGCCCCAGAGGTACTGGAACCACGCGTAAGCGAAGGCTGTCAAAGAGCTGTACGAAATTAGCAGGATGGGGGGGCGCGTTGTACAGTAGGCGACCAGCCCCTCCCCGTCTATTTCTAAGTGGGACACTTTGCTCATGGGTAGGTCTTCTGGCTCGGCGATAGAGGCCCCCGACAAGATAACATCCTCGCGCACGCGGGAGGCTACGAACTCGTTCTCCGAGTTGGTGCGGTGCACGAGTTCGCATAGCACTAGGACTCTACGTAGGTCCATTTTAGTGAGGGGGGAGTCTGGGTCGAGAGGCGCCGAGGCGTTAAAATCTTCTAATTTTAGGGGTCGGTATTCTGGGCCAGTCATGGCAAGGGTCTCCGTTTTTGTTGTCTCCCGGTATTTATTAGAAATAGCTCCCCGGCTGATCCGATGCAACAAGGCCGGGAGTAGGCGCAAACATCACCGGGGAGCTATTTGTATGGATTGTAGGACGTCTTGGCCGCGCCGTCAATCCGGCATTAGGTCCGCATTGCTGCGAAGCAGTAAATCGCAGCGGATATAAAAAACGTGTATGAGACCATTCCGCTTGTGATGGTGCCCGTATAAATAAAAAGTAGGCAAGATAAGGCAAACATAGTGCGTTTTTTAATGTTGTCCATGGGTCTTGTTCCTTGTTTCACAAACACATCGATAAAGAGACCTAAAGGCTCGTGATCTTTTTGTTATATTTCAATCTCCACCATCTGGACGCCATCATCACCGCCGTAAGTTTCACACCAAGCGACGGCAAGTGTTGATCCACATGTAGCTTCTCCGTTAAGGGCGGTCAGCGCGTCACCCCTATCAGTGAACACCACACCCTCAACCGAGCCGTCAATCATCGTCTTTTTAATCAAATAAGCCTTCATACCTTCTCCTACTTGGCTATGCTGGGTGGGTTTTGCTCTTTGACTCTGCTCTTGTCAACATATCTAATTCTTTTATGGCTATCGGTTCCCTGCCAATACATTCGTCCGAAAACAACTATTTTTAACTTACCTGTTCTCGTCTCTTTAATGGGGATACATTTCATGGCGTAGGTTTTTCTTGATTTTCCTATACAGTGACTGCACATCAGCTTATGCGTGGCGCACTCAGCATCGTATTCGGCAAACTCTGATTCCTTCATCTATCTCCCCTTATCTACGCTGGGTGGGTTAATATCAACAACATGAATCTTACAATATTTCTTTTCTGGCATATTCGTATAGCCAAAAGCTTTTGCGTAATAGTGGGTTCGATTTATTGCGTCTCTTGCAGACTTTCTGTCTGAAAAAACTGTTCTGTTATAGCCTTCATTCGGCCAAGCAAGAATTCCATCAAGCGGAAGCTTATCGTCATCGCTTTTCTCGATACAAAGCACCATCTCGTAGTCTTCACAAGTCTCAACAACTATAAAACCCCTGTTCACCATCTTAGGGGCTCCCTTTAATTTGTCGGGGGTTAACGCGCCGACACGCTCGCCAGATATCCCGACAGGCTTGGCATGTTATTTGCTTATGTGTGGTCGGCACGGTGGACATTCCGAGTTTTTCATCCCCACCATCCATCCCGCATACCGTGTCGTATGTACCCCGGTGCGTAGCGATGTGGTTGTCGAGCTCTCCGTCGGCCACAATGGCTATGGTTGATCTAGGCATGTTCATCCCTCGCTGCTTTTCTTAGCCGGGCAAAAGTGCAACCCCGCGCTACGGCCAAACAAGGCACCGCACTGGCACCGCTTACCACCCCCAGAAAGGGACCATACGTATGCTTTTACCTCCTCCATGCAGAAAGGGCAGTCGAACCAGATAACCCGGCTAGAGGGAGGCTCTACGGCGTCGCTGTGCACGGTGTAAAGCCGGCGCTCCACCTTGTCGGGGTTTTGCGCGGCATACTCAAAGCTCATTTTTTTGGGCATACGTCCTCCTCTAAAGCATCGCCCACACGGCGGTGGAGCTCAGCCTTCCATTTTCGGCTAATATGTTCCGCCACGGCCACGGGGGTGGGGGTTCCGCCGTTTAGGTCTGCGTAGTCTTGGCTAGAAAGGTTCTCTAGTAGCTTGTAGCTCCCTCTACTACTCCGGAAAAGCCCCACCAACATGAGCCCCGGCAAGTTAGACGGGGAGGTTAGGCCCAGTTGCCCGTACCCCATATTTTTGCTCACTCGCGCGAGGATCTCCCCCGCGTTGCGGTAGTCCTCGTATCCTCCTGTTATTGTTCTGGGCATACGTAAGCCTCCCACAGGATGGTGCAAACGACCCTCCAAAAACTTAGCGTTATAGTTATGGGGCGCGTTGGCCCCTCCCCTATGCCTATCCAGCCGGCGCGCTTCCATTCCTCCAAGAGCGAGCCCTCCCTCCGGCTCACCATGGAGCGGTCTAGCTGTTTGCTGTTTAACATGAGGTGTTGCACGTAAGGCATGAGCCGAAGCTCTTCGAGGGTTATCTCGCGCCCCAGCTTGGCGACGGCGATAGCTTGTATCTCTTTCGTTAACTGTCCGCGCATGGCGCACCTCCGATAAAAAAGTCCCCCGTCCGTGGGGGTGTGAGTGTTATATGTAGTTGCGCTTGGAGCGTAGAGAGAGGTGATTCTCCCGGGCCTCAATCGTCGAGCGGGTAGGGCTGCGCCCAGCTATGCGCTCGGGGTAACACCCTTGTAGGATGTTTTGGCGGTTAACTTCGGCGGCGCGTTGGCCCAGTCTGTAGGGTTTATTTTTCTTGGACTTGCTCATGGTGTACACCTCCTAGGTGTGGTTGGGTTCGGCAATCGAGAAGCGTATCTCCGGGACCAAGTCCCCCGCCTCGTTCCGGACGTAAGTAGCGCTAATTTCGCGGATGGCTTCATGTGTGCGCCAATCTAGGCCCTCTAGGGCAGTTTTAACCCCTAAGCCTAAGTCTAACGCGGTCTCTTTATTAACTCCCATTGTCGTGCTCCCGTTTCGTTGTTGTTGGGAGTATTGTACTCTTGTTGGCGGTAGTGTCAACAAGTATTTTACAATCTTTTTTGATCGGTATATATGCCCGGGTCGTACATGTCGAGGGTGCCGAGCTTCGTCGCGGAAGGCTCGAACGTCTTCGGCACTCCGTTCTCTAGCATGTAGAAGATACGCTTAGCGGCGCCCCTTGGGGTGTTGTCCTCCTCCGCCCATCGCGACTCAAAACACCACTCCCACACGGGCTCGTACACCCTAGCTCCGAAAAACACCTTGCTGTACCGGTCCCACGTGAGCCCGTCGAGGTCGTCCCCGTTACCTATGCCCGCTGCAGGGCCATGCCCTAGCGCACACGCCACGGTGCCGCAACCCTCATACCCGTCGTTGTAGGCGGAAAGCACCCCGTTTGCCGTGCTGTTACCTTGGGCGAAATAGTACTCCATATCGAAGTGGGTATAGTCCTCGGGCAAGTCCCATAAGTAGCGGGCTAGCTTTAAAAGGTTCTCTTTGTGCGTGTCGGTTAGCTGTAGCTCGAACTTAGTAGACATCGACGGCCTCCAGTGTTTTGGTTTTCATGTTAAAGCGGCACGTATATTGCACGGACTCCCAGCGCCCGCCCAACGTCTTGAACTCTACGTCCCCCCCACCGATAAAAAATGCCCCCTTAGCCCAGCTCACCTCTCTAACGAAAGTAGGCTCTAGTGCGCCCACCCACCGCGCGCCGAATTTTGCGCGGGCTTCGACTTGGACGAAGCACTCGCGGTCGGCACCCGAGGAGGTGAAGGCCTCCAGAACGTGCACCGGGTGGAGCTCGTCTACCAATGTGGCCGAACCTGTCACCCCCGAAAGGGCGAGCACTACCACTAAGCCGAGGAGGCAGCACGGACCGGCAAAATCGCCTAGGCCCATAAATCTATATTTAGCTATCATTGGTAAGTACCGTGTTGTCTGTTATGCGTGTGATTAGCGGGGGGGCTTCGGCCAAACGTACGCGCTTAGGAGCCCCGTAGGCCTCCGCCGCTGCTTCGTTACGGATTGCGAGGCATTCCATTAGATTGCCCGTCATAACGCACCGAGCGCCGTCGTAGACGCCGTGCGAGCAACTAGGCCCGCGCATTTCTTCGACGGGCAGGGGTCGTACTTCGTATAGGTATCTCATTGGCCCACCTCCACTAGGTTGAAGTCTGACTCATCGAAACACACTAAGGTGGGCGCGCCCGTTGTCGTGTGGTCCCCCGAGATCTCATATAAGTAGGTAAACTCGGCGGCGCCTTTGTGCGTGACTCGGGCCTTTGCGGCCACATCGTTGGCCCACGCTTTTACGCGGTGCGGCTCTTTAAGGTGCCGCCCCATGTAGTCCTCTAGGCTACGCACCCCGCTAGGGCTCAAACCTTGTATTTGTTTCATCGTTTGCGTTCTCCGTTTTCTTGTTTTGATGTTCGGCCACAGCGGCGAGAAATAGGTCCGCGTGGAGCTCTTCGCGGAACCCGGCGACGACTCGGCCATCTTCGTAGATGAACCAGCCCCCGCCCCCGCGCTGCTTATTTAAAGAACGCGCCACCATCCTGCGCGCTCCCCGATAAGTACGTCGCTAGGCTTAACCAAAAGGCCTATGTTTTCCACGGCCTCCTCAAAGGACTGGAGTAGCTCTATGTCGAACACTGCTAGCTCGCCGGTGTTTTCGGTTGGTACTGTTATCGTCATAGTTGTCATTTTTTCTACTCCCGTTTCGTTGTTGTTGGAGCTATTATACCGTTGTTGGCGGGAGTGTCAACAAGTATTTTACAATCTTTTTTGATTGCGCCCACCCCCAATATGGCCGCCACTTCTCGGAGCTGCTCTACGCTAGGCGTGTCTTTTCGGTTGCCCGGCCACGAGTGTATGTACAGTTTAGTGCGCACGGCGTTGGCGATGAGCTTCGACTCTTCGTACTCTTGGTAGTCTTGCTCGTTCGCAAAAATCTGGTAGTTTGACGAGTAGCCCCACTTAGGCACCCACGAGGATATGTGCACCGGCACCGGCTCGGCACCTATACCGCGCTGCAGGTAAAAAAACTTAGTCCCTACTTTGTGTACTTCTATCGGCCCCGTAATGTGCTCGAATCCGGGCGCCCCGACGATGTAGAGGGTCTCCCCTTCTTTCGGCCTGTATGGTCTCATTGGTAAAGCCCTCTTATAAGATCCGCGTACACCCGGCCTCTAGGCCTAAAAGCGCGCTGTCTGCGGGTCGTGCGTGTTATGTCGTTTTGTCGGGGGGTCATGGCCGCGTGCTGCTTTCGGTACGCTTTGCGCAGCTCTAGTACGTCATTCATGGCTATAAACTCCTTCGATTGTTATCGGGCGGGCTTGTGAAAGTCTGAGGCTCACCTCGTCGTGTACGGCGACCACCTCGACGGAGTACCCGTAGGGCAGACGAAGCCCGGCGAGCGCGTCCCCCATTTCGGCCATTGCCCGGCGCGTTCCCCCGAGGCGTTGCGCTATTAGGGCGTAGCACTCCCGTGCCTCCCGTCGGCAATTTATACAGCCGCCGTACAGTATCTTGCCGTGGTGACATGTAGGCATTAGCTCCCCCCCGCGTGTGCGGCTAAGTGGAGAAGGGCGTCTTTATATTCCTTCCATAGTTCAAGCGCGCCGTCGTCCATTTCGGCGATAACTTCGTCGGAGAGAGTCCGCCATTGGTCGAGGGTATGAACTTGGCACCCTACGCGCATCGTGTTAGGGGTGATCGTTACTGTCCACGGAAAGCCCGTTAGAACTACTGGATTTTTTTCTAAAACGTCCCCGCTGACCTGCGCGGTGCCGTAGACCCACGCGTCCCCGCTGACCCGCGCGTCCCCGCAGACCTGCGCGTTACCGTAGACCCGCGCGTTACCGTAGACCTGCGCGTCCCCGCTGACCTGCGCGTCCCCGCTGACCCGCGCGTCCCCGCAGACCTGCGCGTTACCGTAGACCCGCGCGTTACCGTAGACCTGCGCGGTGCCGTAGACCTGCGCGTCCCCGCAGACCCACGCGTCCCCGCGAACCCACGCGTCCCCGCTGACCTGCGCGTCCCCGTAGACCCGCGCGGTGCCGTAGACCTGCGCGTCCCCGCTGACCTGCGCGTCCCCGCTGACCTGCGCGTCCCCGCTGACCTGCGCGCCCCCGCTGACCTGCGCGCCCCCGCTGACCTGCGCGTTACCGTAGACCCACGCGTTACCGTAATGGGTCAGGTTCTCCATAGACTCCACCCATCCGCCTAACTCGCCTTCTTTCACGTTAGCGAAGTCGATGCACGCGCGAATTCGGTGCAGGATCTTGCCAACGTGCTCTTTGGTTTCTTCTGTTAGCTCATACTTTTGCATTAGCTCCCCCCCAGTATTGCTATTAAAAAACTCAATAAGGCGGCATAGCACGCCACAACAACGAGCGCAAACACCCCTAGCGCCCCCCTCTTGCTCAGCCCTCGCACCCGGCTGCCTGTGCCCAGCGTGAGAGCGGCGAACAGTACCAGCACCCCCACCACGGCTAACATGAGTTCACCAAGCGGATAGCTTCGCCCGGCCCTAACACGTGGCCGGTCTCCTCTTCAAAGGCGTGGACCACGGCGAAAAGGGCCGCCGGGCTTTGGTCGTCCAACGGTACGAAGGCCGTCACTTTTTGGGATATCTTAATCCGTAGGGGGTCGGTTAGCCGGACCTTCGCGCGCGCCTCCACTTTTCCCAAAAAGCAGAGCACTTGGTAGGTGTTCATGTTGCTAGCTGAGCGCGAGCCCAGCGGTGTGCGGCGGGTTTACGGGCGAACTTCCGAACGCCTAGGACCTGCTCCTCGCCACTACTGTGCAATCGCACAAAGGTGGCACGGATCTTGCCGTCGTTTTTGGATATCTTAACCACCTTAGTTTGAGTGGCTTTTCTTAATACTTCCCACATGGCTACGCTCTCCAGAGATCCGCCTCGGCCTTACATTGGCCTAGCTTCTCTTCGTCGCCAATGCTGTGGAAGTGCTCCAAGCGTTGGCATAGGTTAAAAATTGCTTTTTGTTCGCGGGCGGTTTTAGACGCCGCTAAGGTTCTGAGTTCCGCGATTACTGAATATGGCATTTTTTTCTGCTCCCGTTTCGTTGTTGTTGAGCTCATTGTACTATTGTTGGCGGGAGTGTCAACAACTATTTTACAATCTTTTTTGATCGGCATAAATATCTGGGGTCCAGCCGCTCCGTGGGGACCTGCGCTCCAGCATGTAGAAGATACGCTTAGCGGCACCCCTTGGGGTGTTGTCTTTCTGGCGCCAAGTATCCGAAAAGCACCAAAGCCATTCAGTGGAGTGCCCCGGAAGGCCGAAAGCCTCTAGGGAGTACGAATACCACCCGGCCACGTTGTCGGATGGCTTAACCCCCGCAGCAGGGCCGTGGCCCAGCGCACACGCTACGGTGCCACAGCCCCCGGGTCTTTGTGCGTTTTGCGGGGGGCAGTGCCCTATAGGGTCCGGTCCATCGAAAAAGGTCTCCATATCGAAGTGGGTATAGTCCTCGGGCAAGTCCCACAAATAGCGGGCTAGCTTTAAAAGGTTCTCTCTGTGCTTTGCTTCCATTGTCTTGCTCCTGTTTCGTTAGTAGCGCACCATAGGCGCGCCTAAAAAGTTGACGATATCCCCGCGCACTTTCACCCGTAGGAGCCCGCGCATACGGAGCCGCTGCAGTTCGCGCAACGCTTGCCCCTTCGCAGCCCGCTCTATGAGAGTGTGGCCGGTATCCTCAATCGGTTGGAACGCCCGTTCCACTTTACGCGATATAGGCCCCCCGAATTTTAGCTCCTCGTTTATCATGCTGGGCCCCCCGCCATCAGCCACAGTTGTGTTAAAAGCTCGTTTGCGGGTTGCCGCTGCATACTGCGGAACACCCGCCCGTCCAGCCTCCACACGATACTCTCGTCGCGGGTGTCCGCGCTTCTAGCTCCCGGCGGCGTGTTGTCGGGGTGGAGCGCTCGGCTCCAGAAAAGCGCCTCGCATTTTCGGACGAAAGCCGCCGCCCTACTGGACCCCGGGGATATGCCCTCGATACGGATCTCTAGGTCTCTTAAGTGTGCCATTGTCCCCCTCCCGGGGCGCGACTAGCGCGCTATTGCTTGGGCTAAGTATTTAAAAAAGTGCATGACGTCCCCGTTCTTAAAATCAATCATTACTAGGGTTTTTCTGATCTGGTCTTGTTCGTGCTTTGGAGCTATAAGGATGTGCTCTACGACCGTTTCTAGTGTCATAAAATTAGTCCCGCTAGGGCCTTCTACGATGATCTCCGAGCCCATGCTTATGCCGTCCTTCTCTTCGATCAAGTTATTTAGGTATGTAGAAATGTTGCTCATTGTCGTGCTCCCGTTTCGTTGTTGTTGAGCCCATTGTACTCTTGTTGGCGGTAGTGTCAACAACTATTTTACTCTGGCACGTAAAGTTTGTCGTGCGGCGGGAGTAGGAGCTCTCCGTTCTCGTCAACCTCAATAAGGAACAGCTGGTCCTTTTCGGTAAACGCCGCACGTATTCGGAGGATCTTTTCGTGTGTCGTGGGGGTGAAGCTAAATACTCTTAGCGTCTTGGTCTCGCGAAAACGGCCGCCCCCTATGTGCTCTAGCATGTATATGCCTAGAGTATACCGACGGGCCTCCATTTTCGCTAAGTCCGCCTTTAGTGCTGCGATCTCAGCGAGTAGGGCCGTGGTCTCCCGGTCGTGTCTTTCTATCATTTTGAAAAGTTCCGCTTCGTTCTCTTTCACTAACTTAACTATTTGGTCTTGCATGGCCTTGCTCCCGTTTCGTTGTTGTTGAGTTAATTGTACTCTTGTTGGCGGGGGTGTCAACAAGTATTTTACAGTGTTAAAGCCGAGCCACAGGCTCCCTCCCCGCAGTTAAGCGGCGTCTAGTGAGTAAGGACATTGTACTCTTGTTGGCGGTGGTGTCAACAAATATTTTACGCACATAAAAAAAGCGGCTTTTTAGGGCCGCCTTTTCGTCGTTCCCCGCAGGGTGCTACCTGTTGCGCAGGTAGGCCACTATTGCGGTTATGAGCTCCACGACGGGAAACCCCCAACGAACGCCGATATAGTAAACCCATGCGCGAGTCTTGCCCATGCCATAGCGGCGAGCGGTGTCTCTCATAATGCGGTCATATATGCGACGGTTCGAACGAGGCAAGATACCAAGCTCCATGAGCTGGTATAACCCATCATGGACGCCGGAACCTTCTAGGAACTGGTCGTCCGGGACGTAGTTCGCCCCGTTCCACGCGTAGCGTGGCGCGAGCATGATTTGCTTAGGCGTTACGTATACGAACTCGTTACCCGCTGCCTCCAGCCCGTGAGGGAGGGGGTTCTCGGATAGCGTTACCCGGAAAGGCTTGTCTATAATCAAATAACGGTACTTTCCAGACTGTAGTTGTAAGCGTAAAGGCTGCATGTTACTGCTCTCGGTTGTGCGGACTTAACTGCCTAGGGCTTCCCCCGCCATTGTGGGGGGCCATGTGCCCTAAGCGCTCCGCCGCTTCATTGTGCACGAACCCGGCACACGTTGTCCATAGCTCGTCATTACCCTCTGCACTTTCCACGTACTTGTGGAGCTCCATGCAAATGAAGGCCATGTCCGCTCGATAACGGACACGGTCTTGAGTATTGCGGTCCTCCAGCTTTTCAACCTCGAACCTCATAGCACGGTCTACCCGGCGCCCGGAGCGGAAAAAATCCCAAGGAATAGCTACGCCTAGCTGCACGGAGTTAGTGCGGCCTAGGACGTCGTTGTCATCCGTTTGGCCCTGTACGTAAAAAGTGCTTATGCTCTTACTCGCCGAGCCTACCCGGGTCTCGCCAAAGCGAACCCCCCGGAACTGAGTGCGCTCGATGTGGTTGACTACATTTCTATTTGACGTGTCAACAGTAGCCCCGCGCATAGTGGAAAGATCAATATCATTGTTGACGCTAGGGGCGTCGATATCAATGCCCACGTTAGCCACAGAATTACCGCTATTATTGACTTCCGAGGCTCCTCCAGCACCCCCCGCGCCACCCAGCGCCGTAGCGTTAGACAGTGCTCCCGCACTAGCGTTAGAACTGGAATTTGAATTCGCAATAGCTTGGACATCGATATCGGTCTCCTCTTTAGGCTCCGGGCAATTGCCGTGATGCTGGCACCCAGTAGCGTGGGTTAGCCCTGCGAAGCAGAGCGCAAAAAGTAAAGTAAAAATGTGTAGCAGTTTCATGGTTGTAGTCCTTTTTTAGTGTGTTTTGTTAGCGCGTTGTGCGGTGCATCTTGGGCAGTCGCAAAGCTCCGCGTTGCGTATTAGTTCCGCGAGGAGCTCCCCGGGCGTGGTGGCCTTTTTCTCCGGCTCTGGAGGTTTGGCCGCTTCGCGTATCTGCTCTGCGGCCTTTTCTAGCGCGAGTACGAGTGCGCGCTCCCCCCCGACGGCTATCACGTCCGCAAGGAGCCTGCTGTCTATCTGCATTTCTAGCCCTAGCTCTATGCCGCCTCTTTCCACCTTCGAGGAGGTTCGTTTGATCTCTAAAATTGTGTTGCCCATGGTGTTGCTCCCGTTCTTGTTGGTTGGTTGAAAACTTAGTCCCCGCTCCTCACGGCTCTGGGGGTGCTGCGTAACGACACGCCCCGGGCGGCGAACCACCAAGAGAAAGCCATAACGGCGAGAAATATAATTTGGTGCGTGGTGTATGAGTAGAGCGTCATTAGCTCGGCCACAGGTAGGGATGTGACACCCCCGACGAGTCGGCCTATAACGAAGTGTATCCAAAAGGCATACCCTACAGATATCACGGTTAACAGTGGGCGGACCCATGACTTAGCCGCGTCCATTTTGCTACCGCCGTCCGTTAGGGATGCGACGAAGCCCTCCGCCTCTTTTAGATCAATGGCGACGTTTCCCTCGGCCTCGGCTAGGTCGATGTTTTTATCCACCATCAAAACTTGCTGTTGATGCTCTAGCGCTAGCTCTTGGAGATCTAGGGCGCGCATAGCGGCTTTGTGATCGTTGTCTATTTTACGTTGGCGCGAGTCCTGCCACTTTGTGACAATCCCGCAGGCGCCTCCTATGATGGCCCCAAAGCCACCCGTCCCCATGAGGGACATGATTGTGTCCAGCATATTAGTGTTCTCCGCTTTGCGTATGTGAGGGGGCCGCTTGTATGGGCCTGCAGTGCCCACAGCCCGGCGTTTCCATTCTAGGGGTCCAGCACTTAGAGCACACACCGTCGGCATCCCACAGCCCCGGGAATAGCTCCGGGTTATACGGGAAGCCAGCATCCCCTTCGGAAGCTATTCGGAGCGCCACGCACGCCACCTGAATGGCTTCGGCTCGGACGCTTAGGTCCGTGGCGCCCTTTTCGGGCTCGTGTTTTTGGTGGAGTAGCGCCTGTGCCAACTCCCCAACCTCCTCGGCTAGGGCGGCTAGCAAGTCCTCGTTTTTTGGGAATTTGGCCCTAGCTAGGCCCAACTCCCTAAAAAGATCGACCGCCGCTAATTGTGTTAAGCGCTCCAGCTTTTTACTTTCTGGCATATCAATGTTCTCCGAAGATATTCAACTCGAAAGGCCCGCGAGCGGATAGCTCTCGGAGTTTTACTAGGGCGGACATGCTACTCAAAACCGCCGCCGCGCCCCCCAATTTTCCGGGCCTAAGCCCTACAAGTATGCACCCCTTAGTATGTTCTACTAGGTTACCGTTGTGGACGAGAATACCCCCCCTATCCGGTACGGCTAAAATGTGCCAAACATCCCGATACTTACCGGAAGCGCTGGACTTGATAAAAACCGCTTGGTACTTCCCGGCGGGTATACACGAAACATTGCGCGCGTTGTCTTTCCATGGGCGCTCCAGCGTGTACAGGACCTCTCCCCCAATGAAGAGGGCCCCACGCGTGTAGCTGGGGCAGCCTGCGTACCTAAGAAGTGACGCTTTTAGCATCGTCCGCCTCGGCCTTTTCTGCGGCTTTTAGCGCTTTCCGGTAGTGTGTTAGAGCATTAGATAAGGTCTGCACATCCGCGCGGGTGGCGTCTAAAGCCTCCCGGTTACGCGCCACGGCGTCGGAGAGCGCATCCTTAGCCATGTAGGGAGCGTTATACTCCGCCACGTGGTTGCGGATGGCTTCGTCTAGCGCCGCCCTAACGCTGGGGAAGTCCTTAGACTTGGCGTGTTGGTCCGAATGTAGGACCTCTCCCCGGTGCACTAAAACGCCGCACGCTCCGCCCTCGGCCGCTTGGTCTTTGTGAAAGCGGAACGCTTGCTCTAAAAAATCGAGGCGTATGCGGTCCTGCTGTAGTCGGTCTATCTCGTCTTGGCTTAATTGTTGCATGTGTTGGCTCCTAAAGCGCTCGCAATACGCGCGCGCGCAGTTTTGGGGGAATCGACTCTATAGCCGGGTGGCGCGTGGCTATTGCCTCGGCTAATACGGCTAGGTTCTCCTCCTCGATAGCGAACTCGACCACAGCGGTGCGGAGGCCGTCCATGTCGCCGAAATAGTGGTTTATGCTCCCGTTTGCGGCTTTGCTTTTCTCCGCCACGGTATTGCGTTTCATGTTCTGGAGCCCGACATTCTCCGCTAGTGCTAGCGCGGCCGTGAGTATCTCGCGGCTACGGGCTTCCGGTTTTAACCGTCGTATCTTTCGCTCGGTCATGTTACTTTTTCCCCTGTTGAGAATCTCGCGAGGCCCCCATGGGCCTGCGTTATTTCTAAAAATTTCTTTTGTGCCTTTTCCCGGGGGGTTCCCGTATAGACCCACCCTTCCGGCTTAGTTTCCACCGCAGTGAATTGCCCGAAGAGCGCGCCCACCATGCCCGGCGTTACTACTATGGGGGTGATCCCTACTAAGTCGCTAGACTTAACCACCGCGTTGACCTCTTTCGAGTCATTCGCGAGACCGTAGCGGATAAAATTGCCCCGGTTATCAGTACAGGCCCCCACATTGTTGCGCCATAATACCCCACCATTGGCGGCGGCGTCAAGACGTACCCGCGCCGAGACGGCGGCCTCGCTTTTCCCCCGCGTATCGTGAGGCAGAGGGGGGCGATACCCGGCGCCGAGAATGTCGCGCAGAGCGTGAAGTGCTACGGGCGCCACGCCATACGCGGCGGCCCAATCCTCAAGAGACATAAGGCTCCCTTCCCGCCTGCGCGCCAAAAACACAAGAGCGCTCCCAGTGAGGGTCCCCGGGTTTTTGAGCCCGATAGTACACCCGCTCCGCGTTCCACCCCTCACCCTCGGAACTTGACTCTAGCCACGGAAAGCCTGTGCGTTCTGTTTTTAGCCACCCCCAGCCCTTCTCCACGCCGTCAACCGTAACCCGTGGCCGGTGTATGAATAAGGTCCAAGTCTCGGGCACGGTTTTCACTATGCGGTGGAAAAGGTTGCTAGGTATCCGGCTAAACCACCGCACTGTCTGCCTCTCGTTAACCACCCCCAGCGCTCCAGAGAGCCCGGTAGTGACGTCCTGCTCATACTGCCCGGCGAGAACAAAGGAGCACGCGTTCCATGGGTGGTCGTGGGTCTCTTCGTCCCCGTCACACCCTACGAAGCGGTGGAGGTATACGCGAAACCCGAAGAGCTCGGCCACGAAGTAGCGCTCTAGGTACGGCTCCCCGGGGGAGCGTTGTATCAATCGGCACGGCATCCGGGCGGATATTTTAAAAAGTATTTTTCTTAACATTTTTCTATCTCCTTCAATAGTCGGCGCTCTTCGCGCCGTAGCTCTTTTGAGGCTATAACGGCCTGTTTGGCGTCAAACCTTACACGGTACAGTAGGCTCTCCAACCGTTGCCGGGTCTCTTCTGGCTCTTCTGGGACCACGGCGTAGAACTCCGCCTCCACGTCGCCGTGGCGCTCCCAAAGGCGTATCTTTGCGGACGGGTACTTCTCTAGCACTTTCGCTATCACCTCCGCCACATCGGCAAGGGCCGCCCCGTCGTCGAAAACTTCCCCGCCGGGTATCTCTAATATCTTATTCTGTCTCATCTAGGGACTCCATCAATACGCGCAAATTCTCTGCGAGGAGCTCGGATTCGGTTCGGCACACCGGGTCGAACTTCTCGTCCGCATCCCAATAGAACCCACACCGAGGGCACTCGCCCCCGCCTTGCGGCGTTGTTGTTTTTTGGCAAATTGGAGCGCTCGGCTTTCTCTGCGCCCTGCCTACACCTTGTACGTATACTTGCCCTTCGGTTGCTTTTATCATGTTCTAAAACCTCTCTTGGTTGGCGTAGCTTTCTAGGTTCCATACACTTGGGGGTGCGCCGTTCTCTAGCATGTAGAAGATACGCTTAGCGGCGCCCCTTGGGGTGTTGTCTTTCCGGCTCCATCGCGCGTCAAAACACCACTCCCACACGGGATCGAGCACCCTAGCTCCGAAAGCCTCGGAGGTGTAGTGGCGCCACCCGACGTAGTCGGAGGGCTTAATCCCCGCCGCAGGCCCGTGCCCGACGGCACACGCCACCGTGCCGCACCCCGTGGGCAGCTCTCCGCTCCTCGGGGGCCGGAGAGCCCCGGCCACGTTGAAATAGTATTCCATATCAAAATGGGCGTAGTTCTCTGGCAAGTCCCACAAATAGCGGGCTAGCTTTAAAAGGTTCTCTTTGTGTTTTGCTTCCATTGTCGTGCTCCCCTAGTTAGAAATTTTTGCGATGTACGCGGCGGTGGACTTCTCTGCAGCCTTACGGCTCGCAAAATGGCGGCCTTTGTAGCCGTGGGTTACGTTTTCTTCTCCGTCCCGGTCTACACGAACCACTAGGGCGTAGAAAGTGCCGTCTCTGTTTTCGCTTATTCGTGCTTCGTACATTGTCGTGCTCCCGTTTCGTTGTTGTTGGAGCTATTGTATCATTGTTGGCGGAGGTGTCAACAACTATCCGCCCACCATTCGCCGATATATCTATTTATTTTTGTAGCCAGTTCGTTGGCCTCTTTCCGGGGTAGCGCCTGCGCACCCAGCACATCAACGCCGAACCGAAGAAAAAATAGTTTCTGGGTCTCTCTAACAGATAGCCCCTCGCGGCTCTGCAGATACCCGGCCCACCACTTCATGGACTCGCGTAGAGACACTTGCGTGCTCATCTTGTCAGCGTGCCTGTTGAGGTTTGCGGCGTGTATGACGCGGTTCCCGTTGGGGCGGGGGAGCGCCTCGTTATCGGCCACAGCTGCCCGCATGATTGCGAGCTCTTCGGGGGTCAATTGCACGAGGTCGCCGTCTATCTGCTCTAGCAAGGCGGAGCCGCCAACCCCGGGCGGGCGTGTAGGCTCTGCGCCACAGTAAGGGCACTCTGTTCTAAAACGCTCATACGGCTTTGTGCACTCCGTACAATTGCGCAGGGGTATGGCGTCGCTGTTCGCATTCGATCCGCGCCCGGAGAGGCTCCACTCGTGGGGGGCGTCGGGGAGTTGGTGCTTGGCTATGTTCCCCACGTGGTCGATAACTATCGCTAGCGCGCCGTTTTCTTTGGGCCTCAACACTCGCCCGAATTGCTGGCAATACAGGCTATAGGACTCCGTGGGGCGGCAAAAACTAACCACCTCCACGGCCGGTACGTCGTACCCTTCCCCGAACAAATCCACGTTAACTAGCTGGAGTAGCTTGCCGCTTACTAAGTCGCGGGTCGCTTGCTCCCGCTCGTCGTCCGGCGTGTCCGCGTCGACCGCTAAGGCCGGGACGCCCGCCGCTCTAAAATTTTCGGCTATTCTCTCGGCGGAGACCACACAATCCGCGAAGGTTATGCCGCGCTTCCCTTTTGCAAAGCGTAGGTAGGACTGCACCACGTCGCCCGTAATAGTGGATTTTTCCAGCGCTGTCTGTAGCTGCTTCCGGTTCCAATCCCCCGTACCACTGTCTTTTTTGACTTTGGACAGGTCAAACGTGCTAACCGGGCAAAAAACCGTGTACTCTGCCAAGTGCCCGAGGTCTATCAGCTCGCGCATTGATGGCCCTAAGACCAATACGTCGACTATCCCGTCATACGCACGCCCCAACCCTTTGCCGTCTCCCCTCTCCGGCGTGGCGGTTACGAGGAGACCGCGCGCATTGCTAAAGAAGTTAAACGCCCTCCCCCATTTATTCTCTCGTAGAACGTGGTGCCCTTCGTCGATAACTACGAGCGATACTTGCGAAATCCATTCCCGGTAACGCTCCCGACGGTTTAAAAGGGTATCCACACCGGCCACGCCTATGGGGCTAGAGGCTCGATAGAAGCTCTCCCCAAGCTCCGCTATGTGCGCCCTTACGATCCTTTTTACGGTGTCCTTGGGGGCCACTATGCGATGGTGCACCCCCCAGCGGGCGAGGGTTAGGGATATCTGCCAGACGAGCTCCTTACGGTGGGCTATCGCTGCAGCTGCCCCCTTGTGGTCCCGTAGCATTTTAGAAAATAGCTGAGTCTTTCCCGAGCCCGTTGGCATTACCGGCATGACGTTGCGCGCTCCGGCGGCCCACGCGGCATGAATGTCCGCCTCGGCGCGGGTCTGGTAGTTCCTTAATTGCATTTTATTTTTTTAGCCTTGTTGACAGTCCCGCCATAGTAGGGTTTAATGGCCGCCACGTCAACCAAACTAAGGAAAAAATAGCCATGTTTAGATTAGAGATCGAATACGCCGACGCTGAAGAGCTCCGCGCTTTTGCTACCGCCCTGAATACCATCGCGGCCGGCATAGAAGCGCCCGGGGCTGAGACCCCATTCTCCAGCTCTAAGGAAAGCGCGGGGGATTATGAATGCGCCCACCAATTTAAGGCCGTAGAGGAGCGGTCCGAGGACCGTATATCCGGAGGCACCACTGTAGGGCCCTTCTCGACGTCACTTTTTAACGGCGACGACGATAGCAGCGACGACGATAAGGTCGGGGCCGATGTTACCGGAATTCTAGCCAACGGCCTACCGTGGGACGCGCGTATCCACAGCGAGGGCCGAAAAACTCTCGCCAAAGCGCCGCACGGGTGGAAGTATCGCCGGTGCCCTAAAGAACACACCCCAGAGTCTTGGCAGGAGTACATTAATACGGTGGAAGCGGAGCTCACTAAAAGCGTAGCCGCCAACCCCCCGGCCGCTACTCTCGCGCCCACCGATGTGGTCGTCCAGACACCCGTAGAAACAGTATCGCCACCCGCCCAGCAGCAAGCCTACGTTTTGCCGGGCTCCGCTGGCACGCCATTGCCTACCGTGGAGAACTTAACCGCACAAGCGCAAAGTAACTACCCATACCCTGCGGACTTCGGGCAGTTTATGGGGGCCATGACTAACGCACTAACCTCCGGCGGGGCGTCTTTCGAGAGCATTACGGCGGCCGCAGTACAGGCGGGCCTTACGGATGTTAACGGGCTGAGCGGGAGACCGGACTTAATACCGCAAGTCTGTGACATCCTGCGGGGTCAAGGCGTCCGAATATGAGCGAACACTCTATCCTCCCTCCCTCCGGGGCGGGGGACATTGTACGGTGCACCGGCGTGGTAAAAATGCGGCAAATGTTTCCTCCGTTAGAGGAGGAGACGGTAGAGTCTCGCGAGGGCGAGGCGTCGCATTGGGTCGCGGCCACGGAGTTGAACAGCTACCGGAACCCGGACGCCGAGGTCCTAACCTGCGAGTCCCTTATAGGGGAGACCGCCCCCAATGGCGTGGTAATAACCGCAGAAATGGCCGAGGCGGCGCACGAGTACACGATGGACGTGCACAAGGTCTCTAATACTATCGGCGGCCTTCGCAAAATGTTCGTAGAGCACAAGCTATACGCCCCACAAATCCACCCGCTAAACTTCGGCACGTGCGATTGCTTCATCTTTGACCAAGAGCGCGGCGAGCTGTGGGTGTGGGACTATAAGTACGGCCACGATTATGTGAGCGAGTTCGATAATTGGCAGCTAACAAACTACATCGCTGGCATCGTGCACCTATTCAAGATAGACGGCATCGCGGACCAACACATTCGGGTACACGTTAGGATCGCGCAGCCCCGCTGCTATTCTGCGGGGGGCATTATCCGCGAGGCTAACTTCTTACTCTCTGACTTTAGGGGGGATTTTAACTACCTTTCCGCCAAGTTCCACGAAGCGCTAAGCCCCGAGGCTAAAACAACAAGCGGCCCGCAGTGCCGCCACTGTTCGGCTAGGCACTCGTGTGGCACCGCTCGCAAGGCGGCAAGCGCTGCGATAGACTACTCGGAGCACCCCGAGCCTCAAGCATTGGACGACGAAGCTATCGGCATAGAGCTGGCTTTTCTTCGTCGAGCGGCGGACGCTATTAAGTACCGGCTGGAGGGCTTAGAGGAGTTGGCGGATGTTCGCTCCCGTGCGGGCCACAGCATATACGGACACATGCGGGAGGCTAACAAGGGCCGCACCCACTGGAGCCGGCCTGCGCCGGAAGTCATTCTTTTGGGCAAGCTCATGGAGGTGGACCTAGCAAAACCTCCGGAGGCAATAACGCCCACACAAGCAACGAAAAAATTGTCTAAGGCGGGGAAAGATCCCTCCGTCATTAAGGCTTTTTCAACCTACGACACCGGCTCCAAGTTGGTGGCAATTAACAGCGATAAACTAAAGCGGAGATTTAAAACATGAACCATAACCAAAGCTTAGAGCTAGAACTCCAAGAGGTCGCACGTAAGCACCTACCCGCCGCAATGGGGGCAGAGCTCGGCGAGTTCGTTAAGCGCGCCCGGAGCGACGCCGAAGAGGTCGAGGACCTAAAGACAGCAAACCGCGAGCTACACGGTACGCTCGACAAGACCAAGGAGGAGTTGGCGGCTTTAAAGGAGCAACTCCGGGCCTATAAGGACCTAGAGATACGGGAGGCCCAAGCGGAGGAAGCGCACAAGACCCTAGCATACGAGAAGCAAATTCTCGAACTCCGGGAAACCCATGCCCGCGAACGTGTCGAGGATCATAAGAACATGTTCGATAAGGTTTTTAAAAACGTGGCCGTTAAGCGCAATATCTTTGACCGTGGAAACACTCCTATAGCCGTCCCCGGCGGACACGGGGGGGTGGGGCACGTACAGGAACACCCGTACAGTAAAAGCTACACCGAAGAAACAACCGAAGAGTAAAAAACAACCCACTTACAGGACAAAACACTATGACCGATATACTACTTCCACCGGGGCGCCTAGTAGGCGGCTCACTTTATAAGCCGAATACAACCAACTACGAAGGCGGCCCGCTTACCGATAAACACGGAAACCCGCGCTCTAGCTTTGACTTTTCCGTCGCTATCCCTAAAAACGGAGAGCGCCACTGGGCGGAGACACCGTGGGGCGCTCCTATCTGGGCCGAGGGAAACCAAGCTTTCCCGGGCGTAGCTAATCAAATGCCCGCTTTTAGCTGGAAAATTTCGGACGGCGATAGCACCATCCCCAACAAAAAGAACAATAAGCCATGCGACCGTGAAGGGTGGCCCGGCCATTGGGTTGTACATTTTTCTAGCTCTTTTAATCCTCTTATCGTGGACGATAAAAAGCAAGTTATTGCACAAGAGGACGCCGTTAAGCCCGGCTACTTCGTAGAAGTTGCTGGCTCTGTAACGAGCAATAAGAACCACCAAAACCCCGGCGTATACATCAACCACGATGTTGTGTGCTTCCGTGCCTACGGCGAGGTTATCCAGTTGGGGGGCAGACAAGACGCGAGCGCGATAGCATTCGGGCAAGCGGCTCTACCTCCGGGCGCTCAAAGCACCCCCACGGCGAGCTCTACCCCTATCGGCGGGCACATGCCCCCGCCGGCTCAAGGGCAACCGCCTGCACAGCAGCAGTACCAGCCGCCTGCACAGCAGCAGTACCAGCCGCCTGCACAGCAGCAGTACCAGCCGCCTGCACAGCACCAGTACCAGCCGCCTGCACAGCACCAGTACCAGCCGCCTGCACAGCAGCAGTACCAGCCGCCGGCTCAAGGGCAAACGCCTGCGCAAGGCGGCCCAGAGTTTCTCCACCAATCGTAACCCGTAGTACTTTCGGGGGTGCTATATGCGCCCCCTTTTTTTGTCTGTAGGAAAGAGGTGCACATGCACGAATTAATGGCAGGCCAACGCGTGCGCGCGGCGGCGGGGTTCTCCACTATCATGGCGGACATGGACTTCGAGACCAAGAGCTCGGCGGGGTACGACTTCGACGAGGACCTTAACAAGTGGGTCCCGCTCAACGGTTCGCCTCCGTACGGGCTCCCGGCGGTGGGAGCTGCCAAGTACGCGGAACACCACGACACCGAAGTCCTGTGTCTGTGGTATGACTTGAAAGAGGGAAAAGGCCCTAGGTATTGGGCGCCCGGCTTGCCCCTTCCCGTCGATCTGTTCGAGCACATGCAAAAAGGACTACCAATAGAGGCCCATAACACCCTTTTCGAGTTTTGGATATGGCTAAAAGTGTGCGTGGTCAAGTATGGGTGGCCCGTCCCGGACCTCTCCGCATTCCGCTGCTCCATGGCTAAGTGTATGGCTTTCTCGGTCCCCGCGAAGCTCGGCAACGCCGGGAAAATACTGCGCCTAGACATCCAAAAAGACAAGATAGGGGAGAACCTTATACGCCGGTACTCTATGCCCAAAAAGCCCACTAAGAACGACCCGGCGCGCTGGCATCTACTACAGGACAATCCGGCGGACGCCGGGGCCATGTCGCTGTATTGTCTAGGGGATATACGAAGCGAGGCGGCCCTCTCTCAAAGGCTCCCGGATCTACAACCACGGGAGCTTGAGCTCTTTAAGCTGGATCTCGCGATAAACGTACGCGGCGTCTACGTCGATAAAAAAACGCTGGATTCTATGGGGGAGATACTTCGGCAAGCCATCGACCTATACGAGCCTCTTATCGCTGAGTACTCCGGAGTCCCTACTATGAGGCTTAACACCCTCAAAGAGATGGCCGCTTGGTTGCTTACTCAAGGGGTCCCGGCGGACGCGGCGCGCACTGACACCGGACAGCTCAAACTAGGCGCCGACGAGGTCGAGACTTTACTAGAGGCCACCACACTAACACCGGCCGCCCGCAAGGTTCTGGAGCTCCGCCGGGACCTAGGCGGTAACGCCGTCAAAAAAATTAAAGCCATCGAGCTCCGGCTAACGGCGGACAATCGCCTACATGACCTTTTCGCATTTTGTGGGGCGGATAGGTCTGGCCGTTTCTCTGGGCGCGGACCGCAGCCGCAAAACCTCCCAGCCAAAGGCCCCAAGGTGAAGCAGTGCGACCCAGTAAACGGATGCGGCCGACACTACGGCCGACACCGCCACACCTGCCCGTGGTGTGGCACCCCCGAACAATGGGCCTCTGTGGTCGACTGGGGCCCGGAGGCAGTGAATGACGCCGCGCAGTGCATCCAGACCAACAAGCTCGCCGTCGTAGAGCAAGCTTTCGGCGACCCCCTAGAGATACTAAAAGGGTCCCTACGGGGGCTTTTCAGCGCTGCCCCGGGGCATAGGCTACTATGTTCGGACTATTCCGCTATTGAGGCCGTGGTGCTTGCTATGCTTGCGCGCGAGCAATGGCGCATCGATGTTTTTAGGACCCACGGGAAGATCTACGAGAAGGCCGTCGCAGACATCACGGGCATACCCTTCGCCGACGTAATGGCCGTCCCGGGGTACGACATCACCCAACCAGAATGGTGGAAGCAAAAAGCCACCGGGCCCGACCATCCAGACCGCAAAAAAGTGGGCAAGGTCTCCGAGTTGGCTAGTGGGTATCAAGGCAGCGTGGGGGCTTGGAAAGCTTTCGGCGCGGATGAGTTTATGGACGACGACCAGATCCTAGCAGCGGTACGCAAGTGGCGCGCGGCTAGCCCCAGCATTGTGGCTTTTTGGTATGACTTAGAGCGCGCCGCTATGGAAGCGATAAGGAACCCCGGAACCTTTCACCGGGTCAACGATGTGGGCTACGGCGTTTTTGAGGATGTGCTCTACTGTCGGCTCCCCTCCGGCCGGTTCTTACACTACCACCAACCACGGGTAGAAATGCGCGAGAAGTTCGGGAAAATGCGCCCGGCGCTCACGTACTGGGGGAACAATAGCGACTATAAAAAAGGCCCTAAAGGTTGGCTTAAACTGGACACCTACGGGGGGAAGCTGTGCGAGAATATCACCCAAGCGGTGGCACGAGACATCCTAGCCAACGCCATGCTAAACCTAGAGGCCGCAGGCTACCCTATAGTGCTGCACGTACATGATGAGATCGTCTCCGAAGTTCCGGAGGGTTGGGGGTGTATCGAGGAGTTTGAGCGAATTATGAACCGAATGCCTTCATGGGCGGCCGACTACCCCATCAAGTGCGCAGGGGGCTGGGTCGGCGCCCGTTATCGTAAGGATTAGACCTCCCACCCTACCAAGTACATATAGATAACCGCGTCGGGGCGTGCGGCACTCCACCGCATCCTGAACCTCCCCGTCCCGTCCGCGTGTAGGGGGATGGTTACTTGGTCCACCCCGCTAAACGTGTGGGTTAAGCCCACCGTGTCCGGCCGGCCATCATACAAGTATGACACTATATCCGAAGTCGCCGGGCCCGACGATCCGGGGGCCGCGTATACGTACAGCGAAGCCGTCGGGTCTCCGGGCTGCAGTGTTAGCGCGTATTGAATCCGCACTTTTATAGCCGTAACCCCTACAGGGATGTTGTCCATAGCGGTCCATATCACGTCCGAAGGGGACCCGGTACGGCCTACGCTTCGGTTCGCGTTGAATGTTAACTCAGAGTGTACGAATAGTGCCGGGTTCGGCGCCCCCACCGAGGTTGGGAAGTATCCAACGTTCCCCCCGCTCCCCGCCGGGAACGTGTGAAACCCTTTAGAGCCTCCCGCGTCTGTGCCGTAGTATTTGTTCCCCCCGGGGGAGGTAACATCCCCGGCGAGCTGGAGTGTACGGCTAGCCGCGATGCTACCACCGCCGGTTAACGATCCCGTGGTCGATATCGACACCGCGCTATGGTCCACGTTTCTAGCATGTGCCGTGTCTAGCGCGAGGTTGCCGCTCGTCGATACGTTTCCGGATATTCCAGTTATCCCGGCCACGTTGGTGACTGTCCCCGCGTTGCTCGTGGCTCCGTCCGCTACGTTTAGCAGCGTGCGCACCTCCGCAGCCGTTAGAGCTGCCGCAGGCCCAACCCCGGCGGAGACCCTCCCTAATAGAACGCCCGCCGCGAAGTCTTGCATTTTTGCCAATGTGACGGCCTTAGCGGCGATGGTGAGCGCGCTCGCCCCGGTAACGTCTCCGGTGTGGGTTGCGTTGGTCTCTTTCAAGGTGTTAGCCGCGACGGCGGTGTCCGCCGATATAGCGGCGCCTAGCCCGCCTATGTCCGCCGCTACAAGTGTTACGGCGCCCGTTTTACCTGCAACGCTTGCCACTGGGGCGGAGGTTAAGTACCGCCCGTCTAGGCTCTCCACCACATCCGGGCCACCGGATTGCGAAAGCGTTAGGTCCCCCGTTCCCGTGTCGAATAGGGCAGAGCTAACCACAGACCCCGCGCCTATGCCCGCAAGGTCGGAGGTTGTTAGGGCGCGCTCAAAGGCGGACCCTCTCCAGATCTCTACGCCGTCGCCCGGGGTAGTGCTCGTAACCAGAGTTGCCACCCCGGCGTGGTGTATCTTCGTTTGCCCGTCTATCACAGATAGCGCGGGCTTTACCGCCCCGGCGGCGTCTTTATACTCGAACAGGAAACCGCCACCCCTCGCCATATTTTGCACTAAGTACCGCAGGGGGTTGCTGGCATCCGAGAAACCCATCACAGCGGCCACGTCTCCGGTAGCGTTTAGCAGTCTTTGTACGGTCGACTGCCCGGCCGTTACGCCGTCGGCGGGGTCGTTGGCACTGCTTCCCAGTATATCCACGCCCTCCGGCCCGGTGCGCAGTACCGTGCGGTCCGTTGCTGGGCTGCGTAGTTCGGCCTCCCCGTTAGAGTCCGCCGTAGCCCAAAGGCGTAGCGCTCCGGCGTCGTTACGTACGCCGAGCTGCATAAGCCCGCCCGCTTGGTATGACTGAATTTTGAAAATTTTCTCGACGGACGGGTCGAACCCGATATCCGCTACGGTTTGGCCCACGCCGTTGGCTAGCCGAATAAGCGCGTCTTGTGAGATCACCGGGTCGGGGTCCGCAGGGTCACTCACCCCCGTGCCACGGACGAGCGCGCCCGTACTCGTGGCCGACACTTTTAGCCCGTTTTCGTACAAGCCCTGCGACGCCTCTACAATCGCCGCCTGCAGCGCCGTAGCGCCCATCCCGGAGGAGCCGGGGTCGAAGGGGAGGGCGTCTGTAATATCCTGCGCAACCGCTGGGCCTCCTAATAGGACGTAAAAAAGGTCGTTAAGATCTTGCATAGTCTCGGCGGTTATGACCGTGACCTCGGACGTGTAGGTGGTGTTAGACATGGTCTAGTATCCTATCGCTAGATAAGCTATGCCGCTAGCGAGCACGGAGACCCCGTACCCATCAACACTAGCGGAGAAATTGGCGGCCGTTAGCCCGGTAAGGAAAGGGACCCCCCGGCCGCCAACGCCCTGTAAAAATACTTGAAACGCCCCCACAGGAAACCCGCCGGAGTGGAACGTGTGGGATATGCTCGCCGTAGACCCGCCCGTAATAGTAGGCGCGCCCGTACGGCCCCATAGAGCCCTAAGACCGCCGGGCAAGACCATATACCCGTTAGAAAGTTGTTGCCCTGTAAAAGCGTTGTACAGCGCATCCGGTGTGACCGCGCGGTCGGTTATGCCTAGCCCGTTACGGTCCACGACGTGGGACCCGTCGGCGTACTTGGTTAAGCCTACCGCCCCGGTGGTGGGTGTTAGTGTATTTAGTTTAGCTTGCAGCCCCGCCGGTGTGACTGCCAGCGTAGTGCTAATCCCGTCCACGGAGTTGTTATTCGTGGCCGTCTGTATTAGGCCCTTACGGGTTGTTGATGATGTTAGGGCCGCCAACCCTAGGGGCGTGATAACCCGGTCGTTAATCGCTGGGTTCACAGCCTCCGCCGCTGTGGCTAGCTCCGATCTACCGGCCACGAGGGTGGTAGCTATGGGGACCGCCGCGTCGGCTTGAATGATCGCTTTTAAGGCGTCCTTTATTTGAGACACGCCAACGGTCTCCGGGCTATTGCTCGGCACTATGCCAGCCTCGACCATCAACGACTGAAAAAAGCCGTTAATGTCGTTTAAAAAAGCGCGCTCTATTGGGGTGCCGTCTACCGCCACCCCGGACGAGTCGTTCCTAAAAGCGCCGTACGTATAGTCGGGGCCCGGCGCTTCCACGTTAGGGGTATAGGTTAGGTCTAAGTTGATCATACTAGGCAAACTCCACTATAGCCCCTATCCACAAGTGGGTGGGGCAGATTTTAAGGCATAGGGCTATAAATTCATCTTTACGAGCCGGGGGCACTGTAGCGGGATTCGGAAAAGTTTGCCCCCCCACGTACATGAAAAAAGGCCAAGTATCTGGGTCCGTTGGTATCGCCGGGAACAAGTCCCCCGGGTTCCCTGTTACGTTGGTGAGTGCGAAACCTATAAGGCCTTGGAAGTTTCCGCTACGAGCCTCTACACTCCCGGAGCGTATTATCCCGCTACGAGCTTCGAAAAAAGCCGTTACGCTCCCGCCCCGTAGCACAGCGTTAGGGTTACGCACGGTGTTGCTGTTAGCAGCATCAAAGGACTCGTGTACGTATACGTCAAACCCTGCGCCTCTGAGCACGTTCTGGATATACCATGGGGATTGCCCCCCCGTCGCTTTCCATGCGGCGTCTAGTCTGTCCCGTCGCTTCTGCTCCACTGTTACGCTGGGGGGTAGGGCGAACTGGTCCTCCCAAAGGTCTAGCTTTCGGGTGTACTGCGGGAACATGTCCCCGTAAATGTCGTCGAAATTGGCGCGCATGGTGTCCGCGAATCTCGCTAAGCCTACGAAAAAACTCCGGAGAGGCTTCTCGATAGTTATCTTAAAAGCACGGCCACGGGGGAGTAGGTGCTTAAATATCCGGAGAAAGAGCTCCATTAGGAGAACACCACGCCGGTGCCCACAAGCTTGGCTTTTGTCCCCGCCGCTAACGTGTGACTCTCCAAAGGAGTGCCTACGCCGTTAACCGAAAAAGTGGCGGTGGTAAAACTCCCGCCGGCCGCCGTGACGATATCCTCTATAAGCCCGATAAGCGCGGACCGCGTTATCCGCTCCCGGCGTCGTCCCACAGTTAGCCCGGCGATATAGGGCTCGGCGCTTAGGAAAAACTCCCGTACTGCGGTGTTTATGTCTGTTTGTGTCTGTCCTAGGTTGGCAACGCCCGCTAACCCTGTCACGGATACGTCAAAAGTAACCCGCGATATCGCTAGCGGCTCCACTAGAGCGCTGATCTGTCGGCGCGTAGCGAGCCCAGACTGGTCTAGGTTTATCGATTCGCCTACGGCCGTGAGCTGCGCCGTGGTCGGTATCCCGTCCGGATCTCCGGAGCTCGCCACGGTGGCCTCGCAGTACACGTTAACTTTTCCGGGGATCACCGGGTCCGTGTACGGGTAGGCGTTGATTATGCCGGGGACCTCTTCGGCCCATTGCTCATAGTCTGCAGTGGCTCCGCCCTGCGGCCTTTTCTGGAATCTGTCGAGAACGCGCTGTCTGTAAATGTCCTCTTTCTCGCCGTCGGCGCCTGTGACGAGCACAGCCGTGACGGTGGCGTCCCCTGATATCTCTCCTATGGGCTTAACAAACGATAGCACGTCCCCTGCTTCTAGGTTCCCTTGGGAGCCCGCGCCCTGCGTGCCGCTGGAGTCCGATACCGCGCGAATGTCAACGGCTACGGAGGCCGCATTCAATAGCACCACCCCCAAGGTCACGTACGTAACCCCGGTCGAAGCGCTAACGAGTTGACTCCCGGAGGCTAGATAGCCGGTTTGCTGTGTAACTGGAACGGCCACGGTAAGCTCTGCCTGTGTCGCCGCTCCCGGGGTGCCGACCCCAACCAGCACGCCGAGCTCTATCAGTGGGGTGATAACTCGCCCGTTGATCGTCGTAGGTTTGAAGCTCGCCGTCCGTACAAATTGCTGCAGCGCGTTGTACCCCCCGTAGTTAAAGAGGAGCTTAGCAATAGCGCCCACGGCTTTAGATATAACGGACGTGAAGGCCTTCGGAAGTAGTGGGACGGACTCGTTGAGCTCCGCCTGTAGCATATTCGATACTATCGAGGTGAGCTCTGCGGTCGTGGGGTTTTGTTGGCTCATTCTACGGCTTTCCAATTCTCTATGTATGAAAAACGGGACTCTATCCCGTTGGCGGATACGTCTACCAAAAACTCCAACGCTCGCGCGTCCACGGGGACCACTTCGACCGCTATAGTATCAGCGATTCCCAGCTCTTTAAACACCCGCAAATCGCGGGTAGCGGCGTCCGCTAACAGCCGCAGGGAGTTTGCGACTTTGGGGAGCCCTCCCATTAGGTATTGGGTCTCGCTTCGTAGCTTTTCGTGCTCGGTCGTGGCGAGCTTATTCCCCCACCATTCCTTGGACCTGTCGCCCCGCCCGCTGTCGTCTTCATTCCCACCAAATAAGCAGAGATAGGCTAGCGTTTCTAGCCCGAAAGTCATTTCTACGCTACCGCCACGGAGGGATAGGTCGCCCCCGTCGTCGGTATGCACCATTAAAACGTCACCACCCACCATACAAAAAACTCCTAGTTATTGCCCGCCGTAGGCCCGGGAGCGCTTGACCCGCCCGTGATATTGTGGTCGTGGCCGTCGATCTCTTTCCCGTTCAATATTAAACTGTTAGGAAAAACCGCCGCACCTGTGGGGGATATCGTAACCCCGTTAGCCTCGAAAGTCCCGCCCGCCTGCAGCTCAAAACTACCGCTTGCGTTGGTTGCTTTGAAGCTCCCGTCCGCTTTGTGCTCTGCCACCCCCCCGGCGTTCGTGCTGCTAGACCGTCCGTCCGGGTCTAACGTAATGTTCCCGGAGCTATTGAACAGGGAGATAGTGCCGTCGTCTTTAAGGTGGGCCTCGGCCACGGTGGTGCCTTCTGAGTCCCTCGAATACACCCGAGCTTCCCCCGGTTTTGTTAGGTCCACATTCTTAGGGTCGATGAACCCGAAGCACTCCAGCCGCCCGGAGGTGTCTGTCCGAGCCATGAGCGCGAAGTCCCCGGGCAAGGGGTTGCCGTCGTACCCCGGGGGAAGCCACACGCTACGGGGGCGGCGGTTGTCTCCGTTCCCTAGGTCTACCTTAATCTCCGTAAGTAGGACGTCGCCGTCCGCGACGCGCGATACGCTTAGCACTTTTCCAACTATAACCATGGTAACGTCTTCGGCATTTTGCCGCTAAGGGACTCGGGGAGTACGAGCTCTAGCTCGGCCTCTTCGGTGTCTTTTGTTTGGTTTAATGCGACGCTTCGGACTAAGAGCTCAGTCTCTTTGTAGACCATGGCCTCCGGCGCTAGCAAGGTCACTGTCGTATTAGGAGACCACAGCGCACCCTTTGGGTCTAGCCACCCGGGGACGCTCACGCTATAAGTCACCACGTTAGCGAACATACGCCCGGCCATAGCCTCTACGGCTGTTTTCAGATCTCCGCCGGAAGTATCGCCGGCCTGAAAAACAAACGGCCTATGTACCCCTCTTAAAAAAGGGTTGTTTACTGTGTAGCTCCCTGCTTCAAAGTCTGTGCTGTGGCTTTGTAGTCCGGTCACGTCGCTGTAGAATTCCTGCTCCTTAAAAGTGGGGGAGACCCTCTCCACGCTGGGGGTGCCGTCTACTAACCTCGCCACGGGGTTGCCGGGCGCCACCGGGGTGAACACCTTACAATCCCCCGCCGGGGTGTTGGTTAGCATTATGTTGCGCTGTTTGGCTAGGCGTATTAGAAAAGGGAGTACCTTGTCCTTAGCTTCTAACGCCACCCTCTTAAACTTAGGGCCGCCGCTGCCTGACACCTCTAAACCGAACCCGTAGGGCTCTATAAGCGCCCGAGCTATGTCCGCAAAGCTCTGCCCGTCGTAGTCCAACGGAAACGAAGAGCTAGAGGCGGTGCAATCGTTTAGCACGGCGGGGGTGGAGTAAGCCGTCACAACCACGGTAGAGCTCTCTGGGGTCGTCAAGGGGGAAGCCCCCACGATATTGCCGCGAAAGCGCTCCCGCCCTCCTATGAAAAGGGTCACAGGGGTGTAGCACATCGGGTAAACTTTTTTCCTGAATAGGCTATTGTTGGAGTCAAAGGTCGCCGTAAATTCTAGGGTGCTGAACACGTCGACACTGTCCTCCACAAGTACGGAGGTCCAGAAACGAAAGACCTCTCCGTCTATCGAGAGCGAGGCCTCGGTAGGGGAGGCGGACTCCACTGTGGTGGCGGGGGCCCGCGTTGTTCTCGGCGGGATTGTAAGCACTACGCCGGGGAGTATCTGCAGAGGGTCGCCGCTGGGGCCCCCCAACAAGACGGAAGGGTTAGCCTGTCTTAGCACGCCTTGTCGACTCTCTACGCCGTAGACTTTTCTGCTAACCTTTTCGAACGTGTCGCCGGGGACCGTGGTATAGGTTCTGCTCATACGTAGTACACTATTCTTTTACCTGCAGGGAGCTCCAATATCTCCGCCCCGGACAGGTCGTTCGTGTCCATTAAGAAGAGGAGGCTGTCGTCCACGTCTCCGTAGAGCTCCGCCGCTAGGTCCAACGCGGTGCGGGGGGACACTAGCGTTATGTTTCGCTCTTGGGCTAGGTTAAACGAGATCTTGACCAGCTGCCCGGCACTGCGCGAGACCGTTTTCAGTAGGGGCGTGTGGGCCTCCCCCGTGTCTATGAGGCCTAGCGCCGCGTGGTTGTCGTCTCTCCATGAGGAGACGGAATCGAACAGCTCTAGCACCCCGTTTGCAGCTGCTAGCGCCTCGGGCTTACTTTTAAAAGACCCATTTACCGAAGAAAGCGCCGCCGCCGAAGTAGCGCCGGAAGCGAAAAGGCTCGCCGCCCTGAAATCGTTCGCCGTGGTGTTCCCATTCCCTTTAGTACGGACCGCCCCGTCTCCGTAGTAGATGGATTCGGCCAAGTTTTGGTAGGCGTTAAGCTGCGCTTTAATGTCCGCCGCTGCCAGTGCGGGGGCCTGTATCAATTGCAAAGTCTGAAAACCCAACGTAAGCGGGTCGTCTATAAGCACGTCTATGCCGTTATATATCGAGTCTCTTATCTCGTTAAAGTCCCGCGCTACCTCGTCTCGGCCGTCTGCTAAAGGCTGGAGCACGGCCACGGTGTTATTAAGCAAGGCCTTGTATGATTCAAGAAAAGCGAAGCGCTCGCTAGGGGCCTCTATAATCACCCTCTCGTCTAGCTCTTCGGAGGCGGCGGCGTTAAAGGTCTCCACGTCGTTGCGGACTACCTGCCCCCCGTCGGGTTCGACCAGCGGGAACAGGGACTCTATGGTCTCCATGAAACCTATTTGTAGGGTTACTTGGTTGGCCCCCTCTACCATTGGGTCGGTACGTGTAACCGTACCCAGCGGGGTGGCTTTTAGAATCCCGTGCCTAGGGTGCTCCAGCGTTCCGAAATCCTGCACTGCGAGACTCGCTTCGAAGGCGTCCGCCTCTAGGTCGCAATCATCGCCGGAGAAAAAAACTAGCATAGGAATAATCCTAGGACCTAGCCCTCTTTTCTGGACGTACGCGCCGTCTACGTTGGGGAACTCGAAAGCCGTCCCCCGGTGTTCTGTGCTAGAGGTTAGCTCTTTAAAAGGCAAAACGGTCCGCAGGCCGTTGGGGTCCGTATATGCCGCCTCCCTTATTCGATCACTCCACGCCATTACATTGCCCCCGAAGGTTGTAGCGTTATTCTGCTACGCCCGCCTGCAGAGCCTCTGCGGCGTTTTAATTCCACGTTATCCGTGGCGCCAGAGATTACGAGCTCCGAAGTCTCTCGGCTCTCGGATATGCTGCGGGCGACGGCTTGCTCCGGAGATACCACCCCGCTGGCTTCGGATCGCTGAGACCTCCGCCGCGTCGTGTTGTCCTCCATGGGGGTGCCGCCGCCGGCCACGTAGTCGATAGCTTTACGCACCCAATCAGGTATGAGCCCTTGGACTACGCGGGCGAGCGCTTTCGCGCCGGTCGTTATTTTGTCCCACATCTTCACAAAGAATGAGGATATAGGCTCCCAGTGCTTGCGCACCATGTTAGCCGCGCCTATGAGCATTCCTATAGGCCCCATCAAAAATAGCACATTACTGAGCCCGGAGTCCGCGAAGGACATAAATGCCGCTTTTGCTTTGTCCCACCATATAATCACGGCCCCCACGGCGACGCCGAGAGCAACAAAGCCGAGAACCATAAGCCCTAGGGGGTTCATCGCCATAACGATGTTTACCGCCGTCATTACGATTATAAACGCCTTGAGGACCGCCATAAGGCCCACAAACCACGCGATAGCCTTAGCGATGGTGGCGCCGTGTTCCTTAATGAATCTTATCGATGTTTTTAGCCCTTCGACGAAGCCGTCCACCCACTGAGTGACTAGGGCCTCGTTTGCGGAGAGCCACGCGGAGGCCGTATCCGTGGCCGTTATCATATACTCCACCAACTGCTTAACGTGCGGGGCTAGCTTCTTACCGATACCGTCGGAAACGCCTAGGATCTTATCCGTTAGCGTGTTCCATCGCCCGGTCAACGTAAGCGAGGCTTTTGTCATAGTGTCGTGGAAAGTGGCCCCCTCTTTGGTGAGCTCTTTCATAGCGGCTAGCACCATTTTGAACGACACCTCCCCACGCGAGGCCATTTCGAAAACCTCCGCTTGGGTGGTTTTGCTCATCTTAGCAATTACCGAAACCAAGGGGACGCCCGCCGTAGTAAATTGGCGTAAGTCTTTAGACATGGCTTTCCCGTTCGCGGATATCTCGGCGAAGTTTATCGATAGGTTGCGGAAGCTCTCGGCATCGCCTGATGTAAGATCCCCTAGTAGCCGCATTGTGGGGATTACGCTGTCTTTAGTAGCGGCCCCCATGGCGAGGAGGATCTTAGCGGACGCGGCCACGTGTCTAAATGCAAAGGGGGTACTTTCCGCCTCCCTTTTCAGTTTCTCTACCATTTCGGCGGCGCCTTCCGCGCTGCCCATCAAAGGCTCGAACCCGGTGCGGGCGTTTTCAAACATGCTAAAAGCTTTTACCACCCCCACTACGGCACCCGTGAGCAAACCTAAGCCCCCTATGGCGAGGCGTTTTAAGTTTTGGCCGGTTAGGCCTATGGTGCGGGCGAACTTATTAAACCGCCTATTAAGGCGGTCTATGTGTCGAGAGGATACGCGGGAGAACTTGTTCATTCTCGCTTGCATACGCGAAAGCGGTCGGGAGATCTTATCGACCCCGATCACATCGGCGAATAGGGAGAACCTTCTGCTATTCATCACGGGGCCTTGTTAGTTCGCGCAACTCGGGGCGCAAATAGTCGTAGAACATTTGCACCTCTGCAATGGTCAAGGTCCTAGGGTCCGGGAGGTTCCGGTACATTCGGCACACCTGTACAAATTGCTCCATAAGAACATTGTACATCGAGTGCGCTTTCACAAAGTCCCCGCTGTCCTCGTCGCGCGTAAAGTCTTGAGTATCGGAGCCACTACGTACTAGGGTAGTGACTACCGGGAGAAAAAAACGCTCGCTACCTCCACGCAAAAATTACCGTCCGCGATCTCCATATTAGCGAACGTCTTAGGCGGTAGCCCTGTGACGGCACCCGCGAAGGCTTGCATTTTTTTCATGTTTTGGCCTTCTTTGTACTGGTCTAGCTGCATCATCACATTGAATTTTGGTTTTTTAAAAACAACCGTTTCTAAGCTCGCCATGCTGCCCGGCACGAGGTCGAACTCCAGTGTATTCTCATCCTCAAGTACGCGGAAACGCCCCCGCAGTATCTCGCGGCATACTTTTCGCTCCAGCTCGTCGAAGCCCTGCTTAGTGTCCGCGTCCATGAATTCGCGGTCCGTGTCAACGTCCCACATTCGCATGAATGCCGCGAACTCGGCCTTAGCCAGCTCCACGGCAGCGTGTTTGCGCTCTGCTTCGCTCGGTTTTTTTCGTTCTGGCTTAACGGCCTTAGTTGTCACTGTATTGTCTTGCGTATCGTTGCTCATTTGTGCCCCCATCGGACAAGTTAAAAAAATGGTTGACGCGGAAGGATTCGAACCTACCTACAGCCGGTAGACCTAGGGAAGGTTGACCCGGCCAGCGGATTGGGGGCGGCGCTATGTTGGGTAAACTCGCCCCGCTTGCCTAACCACTCGGCCACGCGTCATTGAATCGTTATTGCGGCTCTAGTTGTCCCGGGCCTTCTAGGTCGATAGTGGCGGAAGCGCTCGCGCTGCCTTGCACTATCTCGCCGACTATCTGCCCCGAGCCTTGGTATATCACCCCAGACCCGTAGGTTATGCCGACACTGAAAAAGTCGTTACGGTCTGCTAGTTCCTGTAGGTATTCTTGGTCGCCCTGCGCGTCGTCGATAACCACCGCAACGCCTGCGAGCCGCCACCCCTTACGGGTTTTTATTAGGCGGGCCGTCTTGCCGTCGCCATTCATGGCGACCTCGTTCTCCCAACCGCCTTTCCTTCGGTTGGCCTCGGCGTCGCCTGTTACGGCGAGCGTTCTACCCGAGAGCGTAATGCTCTCAATACTTCCACCTATCGCGGTTGACATCGGTTTGCCCCTTATTGGTCAAGTAGCTGCGCTTGCCCGAAATAAAACGAGAAGAGCAAGTCTATGGAGAATATGTTCGCATTACCCACAAGCGTGATAGGGAGGACCATGTCGAGCCTTTTCGGGTTCTGGTCGTTCACTGAGGCCTGTATGGTCGCATTCGTGGCTTTTACGTCGGTAAGTATCGCCTGTAGCCCCAACTGAGTGCACATATCTGCGGCCTCAATTTTAGCCGTTCGCGGGAACTTAGCCGTACGGTTGGTCGTGTACTCGCCGTCTTTCATCAATGGCGCACCATCCCACTCCGCATTGTTAAAGCGGCGGTCTAGGTTGTACAGCACGTTTTGAATTTTAACGATATCCACAACATAACGGAACTCCGGGTTAGGGTTCGCGTCTGGGTGGTAGAACGTGACCACATCCTTAATAAAGATTATTCCGTCTCGGCTTTCCACAGAGCTAGAGCCGTCTTTGATCGCGGCGTCGCGGGCTGTGTAGTCCCACTGCTCCGAATCTAAGCCCGGCGCTATGCCTGTGGCTTGTAGGCTGCCATAGTCGTGCGGCGGGTTGCTGTTCGCCATAGCCACGATGCGCGCTAACTGTCTAGCCGCGACCACGAAGGGCAAATCCAGAGACCCCGGGGCGGGTAGCTGCCCGTTGATCTTGTCGTACTTACGGACGGCCGAGACCGCGCACGCTAGCGTACGGTTTGCGATGGTGTTCCCGGTAAAGCAGACATAAGGCTTACGCGTCAACGCACCCCAGCGGCCGTCTCCGTGAGCCTGAATCTTATCCAGCGTGGTGGTGTCTGATATCTCGAAACAATTCAAGAGCATGGACTCCCACACGTCGCCCATTTGCGCGAGCGCCGGAGAGATATCGGGATTAATAAGCCCCCCCGCTGGTTGCGTAATCGCGAAGGTGATCCCGTTAGAGGGGCCCACCACTTTAATTTTTAGGCCGTTGCTACTCGTGCCTTTCCACTTAGCCGTGAGCGTGGCCGTATTGGAGCCGGACGTAGCTGTCATAGGCATTTCAATGATAGCGTTTACCGCTTGCGCGATACGTGCATCCAGTGCCGTGCCCAGTTCCCCAGCGGAGATAACAAAACTCTCGCTTCGGATCTCGTTCACTTCGACGTAGTAGGCTCCGCTAACTGTTTGGGTTCCTACGGCTGAAATAGAGCCCACAGCGGCCACGGAGGAGGCTGCGGCTTGCATAGGGTAGATGGTCATAGGAATGGCGCCTATGCCGTCCCGGTTCTCAGGGAGTAGCTGCATAGCTGCCAAGTGTAACGGGCTGCCATAGCCGTACGTACTGCCAACCTCTCGCGCGCTAGTGTATTGCGCCTTGGTGCTGGAGTACGAGGACCCGGTAGAACCTTGGCCGAATACGGCGACCCGTTGGGGCAAGAACACTACCTGATCGTTATTTTTACTGCCCGGGGAGGTGGATATACCCACCGTCCGCGCGCGGTTGCTTTCTGGTACTGCGGCGCTTATGCCCATGTGTCAATTCCTCGCTATACGTTAACGTCTACTATGGCTATGTCTACAATGGCCCGCCCTACTATCGCAGTGGGAACCGTTGGGGGTGGTTCTATCGCGGGCTTTCTAAATTTACGCTGTGAAGCCCCTAAAAGTCTGCTATCGAATTCTACCAGTCGGGCTTTTTTTGGCCCGCTGTCCTTAACCGCCATAGTTGAACCTCGATTGTGCCAGTATTGCCCCATCACTTGCACGCAATATATCTACGCGGAAGTCGCAGAGCGGATTCTCTGGAGCGTCCGGGGCGAATTCAAAGAATGCCGCCTCAAACCTAACCCTAGCCGCTATAGCATGGACCGCAGAGTCCCCGTTGTTTTGGGGCTCGCTCATAGTAATGCTAGCAACCCATTGCCTTTGCACGGCTCCTACGGGGAGTCCTAGGCCTTTATTTATGGGGGAGTCTAAAACAACCCGCACAAACTTAGCTATTTTTTGCGCCGCCTTTGCGGCCGCTTCGTCCCCGGGTACATGTGTAGAGTCTGCGCCGTCTTGGCTAACTCCGTACCCGACCACGTCTATGTTAAACGCTCCGCCGGTTGCCTGTTTGCCGAATTTTTGGCTTTTCGAGATATCGAAGGCGCTGCCCTCATACCAGACATTTATTGCCGCGACGGGGCGGTCTGAATCTTGCATAAAAAATTGGAGAGGGTTCGCCCTCTCTTGGTACACCCGGACGTCCCACTCTTCGGGGGGGACCCCTGCGACCTCGCAAAGCCTTTTCTGTTCCTGCACATTCTGGGCGAGTATAACCGTAAGCGCATCACGCACTTTCTCGGAAGTATCTGCCTCAAATAGTAGGGCCGGTAGTACGGGCATCACGGTATAGCTCTAGCTTACAGTCGACCCGGTTAAGTGTTCTATCCGGCTCGCCTTTAGTGACCTTAAAAATGTGGCTTATGCCGTTAACGTCGGCGAATTCTAACAACCACGGTTTTTTCAATTGGCTTGGTTGGTTCCTAGGGAAGTCCATGCCCTTGTCTTGTAGTGCCTTCATGCTGAGCGCTGCAGATACATTGCGGCCCGAAATCGAGAGCCCTGTCTCTGGGTCGATAGACGTTGACACATCCGTAGTCCAGCCTCGAAAAACCCCCGAGTTTCCCTCGGGGTCCGTGACTCTTATCTCTACAGTGTTGCCGTCTACGTCGGAGAGTATGAAGTCCGAATCTTGGGCCGCAATGTCTCGCAAGCTCACTACCGTGGCTACGCTTTGTCGTCTTTCTTGTCGACTCGGCCGTCCATTTCGTCCGCGCTAGACGTAGGCGTGGTGTCGTCCTCCGCCGCAGAGGCCGCCGCTTTCTTGGCCTTAACGGCCTTAGCGTAGGTGCTCTCTGCGCAAAGGAAACCTTTAGATTTTAAAAGCTTAAAAGTCTCCTCTACGTCCTTTTCATCCATGCCGTTAAGCATGGCCGTGGTGAACTCCTCGCCGGGGCCTTTGACGTCCCCGTCTTTTGAAGTCACAGACTTGCCAAGTGCTACTACTGTTTTATCTGCTGCCATGGGATTAAATCTCCGTGTCTAAGCAGCCAAAACCATCAATCTGCACAGGCAGAAGAAGAGTTCGGCTTTCTAGTTCGCCTATGACTTGCTTACCGTTAGGCGTGCAGTATAGGTTAGGTGTGACGTCGAAGTTCCCCCCCGCCGCCGTTGAAGTCAATCGGCCCGGCATGATCGATGCAATGCGAGGATCTGGTCCGATTGGGTGCGGAACGCGCGCAGACACACGGTCTAGGCGTGTTTGGGTCGATAACATAACGACTTTATCGTCCGCGATGTACTTCGTAGGTGCGCCCGTGTTCGGGTGGTCATACGTATCTGGATATGTCCACAGTTCAAACTCGTAAGTATCTACTGTGATCCGGCCGTAACGTGTAGCGCCCGATCTCGCCGAAATTTGAGGGGCAATAGTGCCAACCTCATAACGGCGGTTGTCTAAGAACTCCTTAACGGAGGTGTCTTTCAACAAATTACGGAGAGCGCTACGTCCCAAGATAATCACGTCCGGCTCTACTTTGCCGTCTTTACGGATAACTTCGGCAAGGCTGCCTAGGTCGTTGATCTTATCACTAGCGCCGTTACTCCAGTTAGTGCCCACGGTCGGGAAGTGCGTAGCTTTTGGCTTAAAATCCAAGTCAAAGCGGACCGCGTCGTCCTTGTCCGTTAGCGAGAGCTTTCCAGTTTGCAAGATCTGCGCCGCCTGTAGCTCTACACCCCGGACGATCTTGTCATTGATCACGCTGTAACCTTTGACCATGTACGCCATTAGTTGCGCAGCGTACGGCCGCGCAGCTGCGGAGAAAGGATCTACCCCTACCATGCGCTCTAAAAGGTCGTTAACGTCGAAAGATACACCCTCTCCGTACTGCGGAGGCTCGAACTCTTTCGTAGTGAAGATATCAAGATCGTTAAAGTTAACGCCCGACCCGCGTGCCACAACTACGGCCACGGCTTCACCAAAGCGCTGAATATCTAACGCCACCATTTTGCTGTTGCTTGCTCCGCCCGGCTTTAAGGTAAAAAACCGTTGTAGGAACATGTTAGGGCTGCGACGTTGCTCGAACATCTGCATCCAACCCTCTCTAAATGATTGTACTGACATATTCGAACTCCTTACTCGTTGTCGTAGCTGGCTAGCTGCGCAATGTTAGGCTCGGTTAAGAGGCCCATACTACGCAAAGAGTCCGCTAATGCTGGGGAGACGGGTGTTACGCCGCCATGAATGACAAGCCCGCTACGGTCAAAACTACCGCTAATTATCGGGCGGATAGCTCTGTCGCCTAAAGCCGTGAATACCTGCTCCTCGGCTAACACCGCGACCGGGTTCTCTGAGCCATCGGAGGCAGCGGAGTCATAATGGGTTAACTTTCCGCCCGTCGTGATTCTGCCTAGGATAGTGCCGGCCAGATAAGTAACGGCTCCCGCCGCGCTTAGTGTGTCATCTTGGCGAGTATCGCCGAAAAACACAAACCCCCGTGGGGCGTTTTTTGTAATTTCCATAGTAGACATTAGTGAGACGCCTCCATGTTAACGCCCAATTCATTAGCAGCGAGGGCGAGCACTTCGTTATGTGCCGCATCTTCGTCCGCTTGAGCTGTGGTTGATCCGGTAGCGGCTTGGGCATTAGAGGCGCCATTCGCGCCCGCTCCTACCTCGGCGTCTTCATCGACGCGGGCTTGTAGATTGCTCTTACTCATGGCCGCCTTAATGCTGTTAGCGATAACAGCGTCGTTAATAGGGTCCCCTTTTGAAATGGCACTATGGGCAGCTTCAAAGCTCCCCGCCATTTCGCCGTAGGTTAGGTGTGCACTGACTCGGGTGCGCTCGCTTTGCACGCCCTCGTCATAGCCTTGGCTCCGTAACGTCGCGCACAACGCTGGTTGCTCGGCTAGTAGCTCTTCTAAGGTCATCTTGATAGCTCCAGTTAGTTGGCCGCCGTTACTGGCGGTTATTTTTTTGGGGGTTTTTTTCGCGCGGGCCGGAGCCTCTGCGACGGTATCTATCAACCCCCGTTTTACCGCTTCGCCCGCGAGCAGTACCGCCCCGCGCCCGAAATCGGAATTTACTACGGCCACGGTGGTGCCGCGTCCGCTTGCTATTGCATCCGCAAAAAGCTCGTGTGTTTGATCTACGAAAGCTTGGATCGATTCTCGCCCGCCCTCTGTCTCTGGGTCTGGGGCTTTTAGGGGGGCCTCTGTGCTAGTGATCACCACGCGGTCCTCGCGCATCTTGGCGACGTCCGCACGCACCCCAACGCTACCGATCTGGTCGGCCCTACTAGAGGCCTCTATCGTGTCTGCCTGAGCTCCGAGGCCAAAGGCCGCCGAGGCCATAACGCCACGTACAAGGGCTTTTGTTGGCTTTGTGATAGCTGCTAAGGCGTCTATAGCTTCGAATAGTCCGTCCGTCGAGCCTCCGGGGCTGGATATGTGGAACTCCACGTCCGAGACTTTTGGGTCTGCTTCGGCTGTAAGTGCCGCGTCGACGATATCCGCGTAGGTGGTATTTCCGCCACCAAAAAGGAACGCAAAAAAATCCGGCTGGGGTGTAAGAACCCCGGCGATGGTTATCAGTCCGGTAGAACCTTCGCGGCTGTACGCCCTAGAGTTTCCGCCGGGGCCTGAACGCTCGCGGCACTCTAGGGCGTAGGCGGCTTGTTGTTCCGCGCTAACCGCCGAGGCCCGTATCATCGGGTCCTCAAAGGTGCTGCGTAGGGTGTCTGTTAGTAGCCACATAGTGCTATTTTCCTATAGGTTGCTTGCATATTACATGCCCACCTCGCGCTCGTCTAGTAAATCTACTACGAGCTCCTCTACGGCTTCTAGGCTAGACCCGGCCGTCGGCGCATCTTGGGGGGTCTCTGGGGTTGCCACGAATTCTTGCTCGAACTCTCGGAGCTCCCGATCCGCGTCTATAATTAGCTTGTTCTCCCGCTTTCTTTGCTGCAGCACGGTGGAGAATTTCATGCCTGTAACTTCGCGAGAGGCCCGCGTATATGTAATGAGTTTCCTGTCCAGTAGCTCCCCGTAGCCTTTGCCCTGCTTAACGATATCCGCCGCCACTTTAATGGCGCCCGCCCAATCTGCAGAAGTCCAAGCCTCGTACACGTAAAAATCCCCCCCAGCGACCACGGAGGCCTCAAATTTAGGGGCGCTTACGTCGCCGCGCATAACGCTAGCTATAAGCCATTCTTCGTATACTGGCTGGTTTACGTTTCCGGCTTGCATCTCTCGAATAGGCTGCAGGTATATTTTTAACTCGTTAATCTCGGCCTGAGAGGCCGCAAAATTGGCGGTAAAAGCTAATTTTAAGATGGTGGGGGGCAGTTCGTTAGCCCACGCCATGGCGTGAATTATTGCATTTTCAAAGGTGCCGAACTCTTCGCCCTGCCCGCTGGCGTTATGGAAGTTGGGCTTTTCCCCTTTCTGGAGGCGCTGCATAACCATGCCGGGTATGTTGCCCACTCTAGTTTGAGCGACTCCGCTAGTATCCGCGCCGGTGTCCTTTAAGGACGACCTCTTCAACGCTCCCGCAGTATATGGGGCTGTGGGCGGCGTGTTTTCTTCTTGGGATATGAACAGCGCCAGTATGGAGTTAATTAAGGCCTTTCTTTGTGTGCTGTCCCTGTATCGATCTAGCTCTTTTAGGGACTGGAGGACGAGAGCCAGCATGGGGGTGCCGCGCACGTCTCCGATACGCTGCTCCGTTCCGTACACCAACCAAGAGACCCGGCGCCCTGTGCGGGTTGTACATGCGGGGATTCTTTTCACCGTGGTGTCGTCGTCTTGTTTGACCCAGTGCGCCACAACCCGGCCGGAGGAATCCTGCTCCACTCCGTGCGTTATGGTGTGGCCGGTGGCTAATGTGTCCAGAGCCTCCAGAGGCGTGACCACCTTGTCCGCCCCGATAACTTGTACCATGGGGAGGCGGGTCTTAGCTGAGTATCGCATGACGACCAAAACGTCGCCCATAATTAGCGCCTCTCGGCGTATCATGCGCTCTAGCTCCATCATGTTGTGCTTTTGGTAAAAATCTACTAAGGAGGCCTTTTTTGACCACATCCCGTAGAGCTTCTCTACCTTGTCGGACCATTCATATTGCTGATCCTCCGAGAGCCCCAGTATGCTAATTTCGGGGGTTGCCTCTAATTTTAGCCCGGTGTTGATCTCGTTAGTGATTAAACGCCGTATTAAGCCTCGCGCGTACAGGTTGTCCGTGAACAGCATGTTAGACCGGGCCCGGAGGGTCTCGTAGTCCATTTCGTACACGTGCGTGTCGCCGAATCCCCCGGGGAACTTCTCGCCGTCCCAACTCCCCGAAAATCCGCCGCCCGATATCTCGGAGCCGTCGAGGTTTAACCCATACGCGGCAAGCGCGGGGATAAGCACCTCACGCGCGGCGGTCTCTCGGACTGCGTGCATGTCCTCCGGCGGCGAGCTCTGGCGCTTTTTAAAAGGGTTTAAGGTGAAGTTCAAAAGGCAGGCCCCGCATAGACGACCACATCGGCACCGCCGACGCCACAGCGGGCCTCTAGCACTGCTATGCGGTTGAGGAGCTTGTCCTCGTAGTCTGTTAAGACTACAAGGTTTTGTTTTGTCACTACCTGCCTGCCTTGGACCGTGTCCATGGTGTAGCTCTGCAGGTTGCCCACGATTAGCGCCTCTATTGCGGCGCTTATAGGCGCTAGCCGAGCACGGTATCTTGCGAGCTGGTCTATGTCTGTTTGGGTTGGCATTATAGCTCTATAACCTCAATTTCTACACTACGCTCCAGCACTCCGGCTGTAGCTCCGGAGCCGAAAGCCACGCGATTAGTGAACAGGTACACCCCCGGGGGGGCTCCAGCACAAGAGACGCGCACTTGTGTGACTTCGTGGAACACTCCGCCGGAGGCGTTTTTAAAATCCACACTAAAGGCCTCTTCTAGGGAGGTCCATTCGACCGGCAAGGTCCAAACGCTATCTGTTATTTGCGCGCCGTTTATCTGCGCGTCCCAAACGAAGCGAACCCAGCCGATATCTCTACTATCCCACCCCTCACGGAAGCGCGGGACTGTCCGGCCATTGTGAGCGAGCATTAGATCGGATCTCTAAACTCGATATTCCAGCTCGGTATCGTAACCGTACCGTTGATCGTTAGGGCCTGCAGTGCGCACGTAGTTCCGTGAAGCAAGTCCGTGGCGTCATCTAGCACCAAGTGGGTAGCGTCTCCGCTAGCCGTAATAGGTACGTTGGTTTTTATGGGCGTAGACGTTTTGCGCCCTGAGACGTCGCCGTTAGCCTTGGTAAACTCCCCGGAGGCCACTACTACGGAGGCCAAAGTCATGGCCGCGAGCTCGGACAGGTTCGTCGGTTGCCCGGTGCAAACGCTTAAACGCGTGGCCGTAGCTATTTTGTCTAGTGGCGTGTCTAGCACTACGTCCGCCGTGAATTTTGCCATAGGGGAATTCCTCTACTTATGTGTGGGTGACGTCGCTAGGCCGCAGCACAATATGCCCCGGAGCTTCGTCGGTGTTTAGTGGTGTGGGTTTTTCTTCGCTCAAAATATGCCCCTTTCTTGTCGGGTTTTCAGCACGTTAACAACGAACTCGCTACGCTCGGACCCTATGTACAGGGTGAAGCCTTCGTCCAATACATAACTCTCCAGCCCTAGGGCCTCGGCTATCTCACTGTTGTGGGTTACATTTTCGGCCTCCAGAGCGATATTGTAGTTAAGATTCCCTAAAATTGCATCTTGCACCCAATGCGCGCAGCCGTCAACCACGAGGGTGTAGTTAAACTCTACCGGGGGCAGTGTTACCGGGCCGGCATCCGCCGACACGTGCGCCGCGTCGTTGGGCACTAAGATATACCCTAACCCCAGCGCGGGGACCGTCACCGAGCGCAATACATGCGCCGCGCCGGAGGGGTTTAGCGTGTTTTGTTGCGTAAGTGCCGAAGCCTCCGCCGCCGACACGTGCGCCGCGCCGGAGGGGTTTAGCGTGTTTTGTTGCGTAAGTGCCGAAGCCTCCGCCGCCGACACGTGCGCCGCGCCGGAGGGGGCGAGGGAGTACGTGTCGAAAGTGAGGGCCACCTGAGTGGCGCCCGAATAGTGCGCCGCGCCGTTAGGCCCTAGCACGTAGTTTTGCTGCACTTCTGAGGTGTCTATGTCCTGCGCGTGGTACGCGTCCTCGCCCGTCAAAGAGAAAGAAACCGTACCTATGAAAACCGGAGCCGCTGCAGATCCGTGCCACGCCCCGCTAGGCGCTAAAATTTGAGAGGTGAAAAGCCCCACAGGGTCGGCGGTGGCTATGTGCGCCGCGTCGGAAGGGCTTAGCCCAACCACTGCGGAAAGCGTTGGAGCTTCGGAGGCGGAAGTATGCGCCGCGCCATCGATAACTAGCACCGCGTCCGGGTCCACTTGAGGGTCCCGGAATATCAGCGCCCCACCTATCTGCGGGTCGTGAAAAAAGAGCATTAAGCCCCCTTAGCAGTGGCCACAATGGCTATGGGGCCGAAGCCTAGACCGTCCGATATCTTACGGCACGAAACGTAAGCGGTATCTCCTACGTTCAACGCCGGGACGTCGACCCGCGCGAGTAGTCCGGAGGCGTCGGTATTATGGGAGGCGGAGTAGTATACGCTAGCACCTCCGGCGTTCCGGATAGATATCTCTATTCCTGTGGCGCTGGCGTATATCGCACCGCTAACGCTTTGCGAACGGCACACCCCCAGCGTATCAAGGGCGAGTTCCACGACGGGAGCCCCGCTCGAATAGGGGACGGAGGGGTCCCGCAATAACGTGGCCCCCGACACCCTAGGATTATGAAGATAGGCCACTAGGGGGCGCTCCCGTTAGTTACTAGCATTTGTATGGGGCCGAACCCCACACCGCTAGAGGTCCTTGCTCCGGACACCCATACGGTATCCCCCACGCTCATAGAGGGCACGGGTACGGCGCTCAATCGCCCGGAGCCGTTGGTAGCCGCGACGGCCGAGAAATACAAAACTGCGCCGGCTACGTCCTGCACTGTGATCCTAAGATCTGAGATACTGGCAAAAAGTACGCCGCTCGCGTCGTTCTCTCGTAAGGGGTCCAGAGTAGACAGATCAACCACGGGGGTTATGAGCTCCAAGACGTTGACCCCTACCGGGTAGTTAACCGCCGCGTTGACGGTGTCGTCGGCTACAAAAGTGACCTCATACACGTTGTCGACGTTGGCGTCTAGGGGCGTGTCGTATACTTTCGCCGCTAATGTAGTGACCCACAGGTCCCCGGACGGATTGGTCGGAGCCGTGAAGAGTCCCGCGTCTGCCCCGGATAGTGTGGGGGTCTGCCCGTCTAGGTTGGATATGTTAACGGATACGTTCGCCGCATTGCCCTCGACTACGTCCACCGAAGTGGCGCCGGTTATGATCGGGGCCGCGTTGCCCGCGACGGGCGCTAATAGCGTGACCGTCATCGTAGGCCCGATAGTGCCGTCCGGCGCTATTAGGTACGTGTCGAATGTCTGGTCCACTGTGACGGCGGGGTCCACTGTGAAAGTGGCGTCCGCTAGCACATTGACCGCGCCCCCGGTAGAGGTTAACGCGTCGTACACGGCCTGCGTTCCGTCCGTATAGGTCCCAGAGCCACCGCTGTAGAGGAGTATAGAGGGGCCCCCATCGATCCAGCCGTCTACGCCCCCCTCCACGGGTTCTATAGTGCTGTTCGTGATCGGGTCGCCTACGCCTCGGGTGAATTTAAAACCTAGGTGATAGACCTCCGCCGTGTCTGGGTAGTCGGACCCTGAGACCCATTGCTCTGCGGGGGTTAGCCCGTCCGCTAGGTCGGTAAAATCTTGGTCTGCGGGCTCCGCGAAAGTGAGCGCCGCCGCCGTCGTTGCGACTGCGTTCTCCGTGAGAACTAAGTCGTACAGGTCTACGCCGTGCTGTAGCGGAACGGTGAGAGGTACGGCCGCGTCTAAAGTGTACGCGTTGGCCCCGGTGGAAGCCAGATTCGATAATGTTAGAGACACCCCTCCGAAAGTGAGCGAAAAGTCCCCGATAACAAGCCCGTCCGCGCTGGCGTCAGATATCACTAAGCCTATAATGTCGGTGCCCCTTGTTAAAGACGCGGGGGCTATCATAGAGATTGTCGCAGGCGCCGCGCCGAGATCCCAAATAGCGCCGAGGTCCGAACCGTCCAACGCCGCACCAATTACAGGGGCGCCCGCTTTGAGCGTGAAATCCGCCGCAGGGTCGACAAATACGTCCGAAGCCAATAAGTTGAACTGGTTGTTAACCCCGGTTGACCCGGGTATAGAGGCTCCGGAAATCCCGTTATAGTCAGAGGCCGGGTCAAAGTCCTCTGAGTACATGGATGTGCCAAAAACGAGACTATTCGTCAGTAGAGTGTTGCCCCCACCCCCCGCACGCACATAAGTACAGTCTATAAAGGTCATGTGGTCGATAGTGCAGACATTAGAGTTACCCTTCCGGTAGCCCCCGGTAGCAGCCTGCTTTAAGCCGACTAAAACCCCGTTGCTTATACTGCCCGCATCAATCTGGTACACGCCTCCGAGCTCAGGGCGTCCGCCGGGCGTCCAATCCACTATGTGGAAGTTTCGCAGCCCCGATCCTAGGCCGCTCATACTTATAGGCGTCCGTGTCTGCGTGCCCGCATCTAGCTGTATTCTCAAGTCCTTGGCACCGTTCTCGCCCCTCATTTTTAGGTATGGGCGGGACAAGGTTATCGTAGAGCTGGTAGTCGCCGCTATCTCCGCTAGGGTGGGGGTGAAGGCGGCCACACGTTTAAAAACTACCGTGATGTTGCCGTCGACATGCGCCGAGCCGCCACCGCCCGAGACATTCATCGGGGCGAACGGCGTAGCGTCGTCCTGCTCCGCATAAATAAAGTTCTCCCCGTAGTTGCTGCTGGCTACGTCGAAGTTTGGGTCTATGGCTACAATGGCGTTGTAGGCTGCGGTTAGGGTCGCGTATACGTTACCTGAACCCGCGCCCGCCCCGCTGCTTCGTACTATATACTCGACGGCCATCTAGTTAACCCCTGCTATTTTGCGGTTTTTGAACATGTCGCGCCCGGCCATATCGTTGACGGCCTTACGCGCTTTTTTAAACTGTCGACGAGCCACCAAGGCGTACACCTCCGCGCGCAGCTGGTGCGACACCGGATTATTCTTAACAATAGAGTCCACCGCCGTCAGTATCGAGGAGCGGGCTATCTTGTCGTTTTCCTTTCGTTCGCTATCTTGGAACTCCGCGAAGTCCTTCGCGTTCTCAATGGCGCGTTTTTGCGCCGCTGTTAGGTATACGTCTGCTTTTTTCATAATTTACGCCGCTACTTGGGCATTGCCCCAAGTGTCCCAGTTATCGGGCAACTCGTACACGAACACCTCGGAATGCCCGAGAGTGCCGCCCCAGTTGCTAGAAATGTAAAGCCTGTTCCCGTGCATATTTACGGCGACGGGGCCCTCATCGCGGTAGCTGCCCGCGTATCGGTTGTTGGTGGACCCTATAGGTATGACCACTTGGCCCGCGCCGGCGATCATTTGCATCATAAAGATACCGTCAACCGCGTACCCGGTGTCGTAGGCCGGACTATCTATGTTCGAATACGTACCTAGTAGCGCCCAGCCGGGGCGGGAGGGAGGCATTTTCCCGTAGTGGAACCCGTTAACCCACCCCTGCTCCGCGTGGCTCCCTATGATTAGGGGGGCCGCGTACGTTGGGCCTGTGCCGTCCGCTGCAATAGCGTCCAGCATATCGGTGCGGTTGTTCTGGCTAACAAAGCACAGCTTACCGTCCAGCCTGTAGGCCCATCCGCTATGGGTCTCGCCGACGGATATCTTAACCGGGGTTGTGGTTGCGTAGTCGAAATCTACGGGCCACGCGTGCGCCCCATCGTACCACGTCCCGATCCACGCTATGCCATTGCCTCCGTAGGCACTATCGTCCCACTTGCGGCCGTGGTGCATGATGAACTTAGTACCATCCGGGGACATTTCGACCATGTTAGGCCGATAGGTGAAAGTAGTCCGCCCAACCTCTCCCGCTAGGTTCGTGCCCGCTAAGTCATCGGGCACCAACGTGTGAACGGTGTCGGTGTACATGTTGTAGTGGATGTATTTATCGACCACGTAGGTGGAGCCGTTATAGTGCGCCGCCATCCAAGCCCAGTGCCCTGAGTTGTTCGAGCTGTCGCCCTCCACATCGTTATAGATCAACGTAGAGGAGGGGCTAGTCGCCGCGAAATCTCGGACCAATTCAGGCACGGGCGTGCGTACGTCCGGGATCTTATAAAATCCGGTCCCGTATCGATAATAGGCTGTATAGGGGTAGTTTCCGCTTAGGTCGAAGCGTACTTCGTGGTTTTCTCCGATGGTCGCGCCGTTCGTGTGCACCAACTGTGCCAAAACGGTGCCGGAGGTGCGGTTCGACACCCATGAGGAGGCGGAATTGTCGCCAAAGCTAAGAAATAGGTCCCCGTTAGTGTTCTCCGGGGTGTATCTGGAGTAAACAATATAAGCGTTAGACGTGCCCGCGAGCTCCGAGGCGTCCGTCAATCGGGTAACGCGTACGCCGTTGGACATGACGCGCGTTTCCATCTTGGCCGGAACGCTACCGCCGAGCTCCCAGCTTTGCCGGGTTTTTCCTACCGCTAGGTTGTTGGTTACTAGCGAATTCGGCGACGCTGGGTACGGCACCTCGGACCCCCCCGTCGGGGGCGGGGTCGCGCCTAGAGGTAGGGCGCTATTAAATATTAAACCGCTCGCGAAAAGCGCGGTATTTACGGTTTTGACGTTTGGTAGTGTGATCATTTGGAGGACCCTTGGTTCGCGATGCTTCGATCTAGCGCGCTCTTTCTTTCGAGTAGCTCTTCTAGGCGCCGCTGTTCGTAGAGTGTTAGTTCTCTTTTGCCTTTGAGCTCTCTTATGTCTGCCTTCACGTCGCTACGCTCCACCACCCAACTAAGGCGGCTTATGGATTTTCGTATCCCGTCCCGGTCGTGGTCGGCGTCATCTACCCGCGACTCCATTCGCTTTATGTTGTCTGCTAGAGCGAAATTGCTATAGGGCCACGTGGTGTTGAGTAGCGCAATAATGGAGAGTAGCGCGGTTGCATAGGCCCCCCATTTTAATAGGTTTGGTGTTCCCGCTGGTTCTGGAGTCATGCAAGCGCGCCTTATGGAGTTCGGTGTCCTGTAGTCTAGTGGCTAATCCTCCGCACTGTCAAACCAAAACATGCCCTCCTCCAGCTCTGTATAGGCTACATCGAGCTCCACTACCTCCATTTCGAGAAGGCGGAGGCAAACATCCGCGACTACCATGTCGTACCCCGCGCAGCAATACACAAGCAAATCCCACCCCTCGTTAGGGGCGTTACCCCCGCCGGGGCGATACCACTCGAACCCGACACGCTGCCCGGTTCGAGCGTTTACCACTTCGCGCTTATACTCCTTACACAACTCGTCGAAAAAACGGTCCGTAAATTCCTGCGGGAAGTTTAAATGGTTCAACCCCAAGGCACCGGAGTCCGGCCTCTCCCGGCGCAACGCGCTAGCACACCGATCTTTGTACAAGTCGACCACGATGTTATACCCGGTCGTCCCTAGTTTAGATACGAAGGGTTGAAACTCCTTGACTACGGCATTCTTTTGGGGGGTGGCCCGTCCCATGATGGGGAACACGCCCGCCGCATAAGGGGCAGAGAACCCGTACGCTAGATCTGAGTTGTACCCCGCATCAATCAACGATATGGCGATAGGGTACACTTTGCCGTCGTCGCTCGCGTACTGCTTTGTATCAATCATTTTTTTAAGCTCCACCCACGGCTCATTGTCCAGCGATGTGCAATCCCCCTCTATTACCCGGTGTTCTATGCCGTAGCCTATACGATTGTGCCCCATACCCATGACTAGCACGTCCAAGTGGGACTTGTGCACGTCCACCGCCAAAGTGAGCGCGTATATGGGGTGGCCCGTCTCTTCTATCGCCAATTTGTTGGGGACCATCTTCTCGTGGTACTCCATGCGGCGGTGCAGCTGGACGCGCTGCTTACTGAGTTTCTCCCCCACGGCACGATACGGGGAGCCTAGGACGTTATTGTAGAATTGTTGGTGTAGTTCTAGGTCTTTGACGCGGTTCGCTGTCGGATCATAGCTCCGTAGGTACTTGATAACCTGCTTATCCCAGCTCTCAAAACTCGAATAGTAGGCCGGGGTATGGTAGCTGCGGTGGTTTTGCTGGTCCGGGTCGGCCGTAGGCTCCCACGCGCAGTGCCTCCCGCCATCCCTGTACCAGTACGATACGTCCGCATGGCGGTGCTCGTGCTGGCAAAACTTGCACAGGTAACGGGTAGACCCCGGAACCAATAACCCGGCGGAAGTGGTTTTCCACCGCATCCCCCACGCGTTGCCCGTTTTCCTGTCGACCCCGTCCCATTTAAGGGACTGGTACTTCCCGCACCCCTTGCACGGAACCATGTAGAGGCGCCGGTCCCCCGACAAAAACCCCTCGTTGATAGGGCTTGGGTCCAGTAGGGGGGTGGAGATCCGAAATATTTTTCTACGATGCTCGTACGTGGTCGTCCTGTCTTCGGCAAGGGCGCCGGGCTTCCCGTCTTTACCTGCCCGGGTAGCGTAGGAATCGATCTCATCCTCTAGTAAAACCATGATAGAAGTAGAGCGGAGCTTCCCTGGGGAATTCGCCCCGAATGTTAGCAAAAAACCCCCGCCTAGCCATTCGATAGAGGACTCTTTTAGCCCCGTTTTTCGAGGGTTCCTACTGTCGTTAGACTGTATTAGGTGGTAGAGGTCCGAGTGCTCTAGCATGGGAATGATGTATTTTTCGACCCGAAGCTTAACGAGATCCGCGTCGGTAGACATTAGCATCATAGGCGCGTCTTTCACGTGCTCGATGTAGTAGCCTATGCCATTTTCGAGCACCCCCACCGTGGCGCCGATCTGTACACCCTTCATGTAGTCGACAATCTCCACCGGGGAGTATGGGCTCAAACAATCCACTATCTCCCGGAGGAAAGGCGCCGCCTCATACCGGTAAAAGCCCGGGCGCGCTGTGACGTGGGGGGGCAGGTAGCGCGTTTTTTCCGCCCAGTCGCTAGGTTGTATTTTTTCGTGGAGGGTGGGGAGCGCGAGAATTTGCGAGATCATCCAGTCCCGCTCCCTCGTCCGCTGGTCCCCGCTGGTAAAATTAACAGCCACGAGGTTCCTCGCTGTTGCTGTCGTCGTAGATCTCTAGTTTGGTTTTGTACTCGGGGTGAGACTGGTCAGCCGCTATGCGCTCGGCGTTGTCTTTCGACCATTCGCGGATCTGGCGTTTTACCCGGCCCATTAGGTGCGTGGGCAGCGTTAGCGGGTAGTAGAAATTCCCTTCGTAATAGTACAGCGTCCACACCGCCCCTTTAGCGGTGGACCACCCGGGCACCGGGAGCCGGCCGCTGTCTATCAAAATGCTTGCACCGCTCATTGTTCCAACTCCTTTAATTTTTGCACGGCGGATTGTTGCGCCTGTGCTAGCTGGCTGCTTATCGCGTCGTGGACGGCGAGCTCCATGTCAACAATGCTAGCGCCACTCTCGACTAATTGCTTTAAGTGCACGGCTATGGCCTTGGGGGTGTCTGTGAGTAGGCGCTTTTGCGTAACCCCTAGGAGCCCAAAAAAGTGCGATTGTACGAAAGACTTGCTAATACTACGCCCCTCGACCTCTTCGGATTTTAGTTGTTTTTGCCGGATATCTTCTATCGACTTCCGGGCGTCTAGTAGCGTTTTAAACTGGGGGAGGGTGCCGAATTTTAAAATAATGTCCTCTAACGGCATCCGCAAATAGGGCCGGACGTGCTCGTCGATAATCGCGAGCGAGGAGGCGGGGGGTTCGTACTGCGTGTCGGCCACGTTGGTGGGCGGTATCTCCGCCGGGGGGGTCCGTCTAGCGCCCGCCTGCTCCTCGACCGGGGCCACTGTCCCCACGTCAATGCCTTGCAGCGCCATCATGTCCACCAACTTAGTGGCGCGGTTGTGCCCCACCTTCGTGGCCTTTCTCACCACGTGCGTACTGATAACCCCCGCCACCCGGCACGCTTCCACAGCGTCTAGGTATAGAGGGTCTTGGGCGTTTTTACCGCGTAGGTTGTCTAGGCGCTGCTTCCACTTCTCGACTAGCGGGTGGGCTAGGTCGATCTTCTTACCGATCAAAGCGGAGCGAAGCTCCCCTTGTATCAGTCTGGTTACTTGGCTAGGCAAAACGTCGTGGAGCCGCCCGAATTCGGCCTTAGAAACGAGTTGTACAGTCATGGGGGAGGAGTGTACCCCCGAATCCTGTACGCGTACAGCCTAAAGCCGCTAGGGGTGAAATTTTGGGAAAAAAATCAGTGAGTCACAAATAGTCGCGGGGGCGAACCTAAAC
>Ga0208923_1000020_pt1 | contig 51805 bp, 42 predicted proteins | sample ColrivemetaGS575_FD_187620 | JGI IMG/M metagenome (GOLD analysis project Ga0208923, IMG submission 187620) | Estuarine microbial communities from the Columbia River estuary - Freshwater metaG S.575 (SPAdes) (version 2) | ecosystem: Environmental > Aquatic > Marine > Intertidal zone > Estuary ...
TATCATAAAATTCTATGAAATCATCAAAAGTTCTTGAGATATAGTACACTCCTCCAGCATCTTCAATCATTTGTTGGTAAACTTTTTGTGCATCTGATTGCCTATCCTTCCCATACTTCACCTCAATCTTGACTGACCTACCTCGAATGGTTGCCGATATATCTGCGGAACCTGGTGTTCCCGTTCCTTTTGTCCATTGTCCTCCAATTGCTACTCCATCGGTGCGGTATTTCTTGCGATACACTCCCATCGTGTTGATTCTCTCCGCTTGGCATCCACTCATCTGAAGGAATCCGCATATTGATTTGGTGAGTGCATTCGCTGAGTTATCCTGCCAATTGGTTAGGAAGCTATCCACATATGGCATCTTCGGATACTTTGCCCTGGTGAGAGCTCTCTCTAGGTCTTTGATTCGTTCTTTGTTTTGTTTGGTCATAATTTAGTTTTTTTAAGTTCATTAAATGTCCTTCCTTCATAAATATCTTTGATAATTTTCCATCTTATGTATTCACGAATTGTCAACCAATATTTAGGATTGTTCGTGTTTGTGTAAAATTGAGCAGCTTTAAATTCAATCAGTAAAATTCTTTTATTAAGCATTAAACTTCCTCTCATTCCATTAATATCAATGCTTACTTTTATATATTCCTTTGTCATTTGTAGTTGTTTAGAATATAGTTGTTTTCAATATTAGTATAATCAATTCCATTCAGATTCAATGTGCGATACGCGAATGTGATTGCTGAATCAATAGTTGGTTTTTGGAGTGACTCTTGCAAAATTTGACTCCGAATTGTTTTGTATTTGTCTGAGTTGATTTTGTAATTTACAATGTCCTTCTCTAAATTTTGATATTTCTCTTTCCAATCCATACATCTCTGAGTTTCCGATGCAATTAAATTGGTGAGTGATTTGATTTCCTTTGTCATCGATGTATATTTCAAAAGTTAATATTTGATTTTCTTCTATAAATTCAATTTTTGATTCACTTGTCATGCTTGTTTTTACAACCTCAACAATACATAAAGTACCACATGGAAGATTACCGTATAAATCAGCTCTATATCTGCTTCCTGACAAAGTTATTTCAGCTCTTGCATTTTCAATATAAATCTTGTAATCCTTATAATTAAAAAATCCATCGTTAATTATCTGATGCTTGGCATTGTAATGTTCAGGACTTTCATTGATATAATCAATATCAACTGGATGTAATGCAAAATGCCATTTATTAATATCCCCCTTTTTAGGTATTATTTGTATTGTTTTGTTTGGATATAAATAATATTTTGAATTCAACGTATCGTTAATATGAGTCAATTTATCTGAGTCATCATATCCCCATTGGTGTTTGACATCACTCATATCTCCTTTGCTTTATCGTTTAACTCATCCCAAATGTCATCCGATTTCTTTATCGGTGTTTCACCTGGTATTATCAATTCAAAGTATCTTCCATTGTGATTCCTTCCTTTATTCATTGTATATCCTTTCACGTTGGAATACTCAGCTACCCATTTGAGGAACTTCCTTGATTCCAATTCTTTCCATCCATTAAATTCGGATGTGAATTGAGTCATCACCACACTATTGTAATGAATCACATTGAGTGGAAGATTCCCCTCTTGAGTCCAATCATAGAAATCTTTCGATGTTGATTGTATGAATCGTTTTGCATCCGCATTGATTGATATTGATTTGGTCAATCCATTTGAAAGGAAAGATTGAAGATTCTTAATCATGTAATTATCAAAGCGAATCCAATCATCATCTCCCCATGAGTCAAAGAGCAATCTTCCATACTCATCCAGTGGTGATCGCCTTGAATGGAAGTATTGAAAAAACTCAAGTTCATGCCTTCTGCGGTCATGTGAGCTTCCTGCTCCACTTATCACATAGTTGGTTGTGATTACAATCTTTGGCGACCTTTCAAATGGGATAAATATCTCATCCTTGTTTTTACGGTTGACTGTGATTCCTTCTGAGATGATTGAGAATAATTGCTCAAAATCAAAGTTTCGTTTCACATCATCGAATGCTAATATCTGAGAATCTAAGTTCACTCTCTGATAAACGAAATCACTTTTACCAGGATTGAATGCCTTACCATCAATCTTCACGACTCTTCGGAAGTATCCAAGAGCTGCCAACATCAACGACTTCCCACTTCCACCATTTGGATTATCATCAATTTCTTGGTCATTAAATATGATTGCTTTCTGATCGGTCTTATCCTTGAAGGAATGGATGAGATATCCAAGAGTCGTTTCAAGCGACATGATTCTCACATCATCATTGGCAGATACTTTTTTAACGAAATCCTCAAAGTCATTTGTTGAGTCCTTTATTGGTGTGAAATCACGTTGAATGATTTGATTCTCCCAAATGTATCCATCCACATCAATGTAGCTCATGACCTTCACATCATTCTTGGATACCTTCACCACTCCATTCTTGAATGGGATGAATGATGAATCCTTCGTGTCCTGGAGCATGAATATATCAATTGAGTCAATCATGTTCAGGTGATTCTCATTAAAGAGATATGGTGAACGTGAGCAATAGTTCCATACATTGACCTCATTCTTATCGAGAAGGTAGTTTAAAACATAATCTTTGATTTGTTCTGTCGAGCTGAGTCTAACTTTGTTCTCCTTTACTCGGACAAATGTTGGTCGTTCAGCATTCTCCGGATAGTATTTGTTGAATCCACTCTTCACAAGGAACTCACTGTACTTAATTGGTTCGATTTGGATTCCTTTCTTTGAGTCCACCATCCAAAAAACATCATCACCGGATGCAATCTCTTCCTTGATATCATCGATAATGTCATCAGCCACACCAAGTTGTTTCTTGATGTCATCCTTTGTGATTCCTGACTTCAATTTTTGTTTGACCTTGTGGAAGGTATCCTTATCTTCAAAGTATTTTGTTGAGAATGTCGCTTTTTTGTATGCTGAATTGATGGATGTTACCATCTCACCATGATTGAAGCTCGTTCCTTGACAATATTTGGTCCATATGTATTGTTCAGTGGTTGCCTTATCGATGCCATATTCACACATGACACAAGCCAATTTGAATACAAAGTGATTTCGACTACCTTCCTCGAATCTGCATCCATGGTCGAATCTTTCAATCAAATTGATTATTTTATCCTCATCATTCAACACGCAGGTCGGAGTGCGTTCAGTGTAATTGTATCCCTCATCGGTTTCAATTCCCTCCCATACTTGACAAAACTCATTGAAGTATATTTTCGGATCGTATGATTCAAAACATACACGAGATACATTTGAATTCTTGACATCAAAGTAATCTGATTGGAAGTATTTACCGAATGCAGTGAATCTTCTCTTATGTTCTAACTTATCTGATTTAGGAATACTAATCACCGCCTTCAATCCATTTCCACCTGGAGAGGTGAATACCATCATAACGTGTTTATCATCAATCAAACGAGCTCTCTCCTCATTCATTTTCACTTTAGATGGATATTGGTCAAAATCCAATACGCATAATCCCGAATGCTCAACCAATGAATTGTCGTTCCTTTCCGAGAAGATACCATTGAACATGATTGCATTGAGAGATGACTTCAGTCGGTCATGCTCATCATCACTCTTATCAAGTGCTCTGATTTTTGTTATTTTGGAAATCAATTCAGGATTCCCGACCTTGATTCGGGCATAGATATCTTGAATTGTGAGCTCGTATGGTGTGTCCTTTGAGCTAAAAAGATTCTTAAAAACTGATACTTTCATTATGTGTGTGTGTTAATTGTGACAAATATAGGCAAAAATATGACAATTCGTGACGATGTTGATATGTTATTGTCACGCCTATAAACTATATTGGTATTGACTTTCAGTAAAAGCGTGACGGTGTGACGGTAAAAAAACCGAGTACCCATTCGCAAAAAACGACTTGTTGTATAGAGTAGGTATATAAGAGCATCGTCATATCGTCACGCCTCAATTGTTAATAGCTCCTCATATTCATTCCTCAACACTCTTCTCTTGATTGCTTTGAGTTGATTGTACGACCTACATTTGAGAATCTCATCACGAAGGAATCGTAATTTCTTGACATGAGCATTCCCCTTCAGCTCATCGATGTCATCCTGTATAACGGTCATGTAATACAAATCACCACTCTCAATTGCCCAATTATGTTGGTTGATATTGTGCATCACTGTTGCATGACCTCGGTTGAAATACTCACCAATCGAATGAAATGGGATGTTCAACCCCCTCAGCTCTGCCATGAGGTACCTTCTCCTCATTGTCAACACCTGGTGTCGACTTGTTACATCCAATTGATCTCGTTGAATAATTAGTTTGATTGCTTTTATTTTATCTTGTTTGTTCATCTTCCGCTTGTTGTAGCCATTGTCTAAAGGCTAATTGAATATCCATTTGTTGATTCCATATTTCGATTCCTGCATCATCGAGCAATCTCTTATCACTTTTCCGTATCTCATCCAAGAGATGGTTGGCTCTCATCTTGATTGCCTTGGTGAATATCTTCTCATCATTCATGTCCTCGATGAAATCACCAAGCACCGGAAGGATTCCAACGATTGCGATTAGTTTAGTTGATGGTTTCATAAAGGTAGTTGTTTTAAAATTTTGTAAAGCACATTGACCACGATTGAGTTACCTGCTTGTTTGTATGCTTGAGAGTCGCTTACCTTCCAAGTAAATGTATCAGGGAAGTCCATTAATCGAAAGCATTCACGAGGAGTTAATCTGCGTATTTTGTAATCATTTGGCAAAGTGATGATATTTCCTCCCCAAGTTTGTTGACCTGCATTTAAAGCTGGACATAAAGCATTTGAATCATAAATTCTATTTTGTTGGTATGGTTGTTTACCTCCACTTTCTAAGCTTGGATTTAATTGCATAACAACAGGTTGACCGCTTCCATCTTCTCTTGCTCTTGCCGGTATAGTAGGACAGTTTCCATCTTCTACTTCTCTAAATCCTCTTCCGTCAATATGTGTTCTCCAAGTTCCAATTAAAACTCCTTGTTTACATCCTGTGTCTAATGTTTGTGCTAATCCTTTACCTACTCTTCCTCTTCGTGTTTCTGAAGAAGGTACGCTATAGTTTATCGAATCACCATCAGTAGCAATTTCATAACCCTTTGCAGTAGCAGATTTAACTTTATAATCATCTAACATCACATCATTAATGACTTTATCAGTTAAAAAATACTTATTATCAACACTTTCCTCAAGAACATCTTTTAATCGTTTGCTTAAATGCTCGTCTTTTGGATATTGAAAGTGATTGTCTGCGTCATCTCTAATACCAACTAAGAAAACACGTTCACGATTTTGAGGAACTCCGTGATGTTTTGCGTTTAGAACTTTCCAGTATAGATGATATGGAACTGCGTCATCATGTGCAAACAATACAGGTAGTCCGTTGACTGATTTACCTCCTAACATATTGATCCATTCTTGGAATGTTTTCCCTCCATCGTCTGAAAGCAATCCTTTTACGTTCTCAAATATAAAAAAGCGAGGTTTGTTTACTTGAATGAATTCGTGTGAGTTAAAGAATAACACTCCTCGTTTATCATCCTTACCAAGCCGCTTTCCAGCAAGTGAGAATGCCTGACAAGGTGGAGAGGTCATATAAATGTCAAGTGACTCAGTTGGAATCTCTCGGTCATAAACATTCATTGGATAGTATTTTGGCTCTCCGTAGTTATGAATGAATGTATCTCTTGCATATTTATCCATGTCACAAGCGAATACCTCTTCAAATTCCACACCTAATCGTATCAATGATTGGTTGAATGCACCTACACCACTGAAGTCGGATCCTACTCTCAACATGACTCCACTTTAAACTTTCCAACAACACACAACCCTTGATTCAAGAGCTCCGATTTCTTCCAATAGCACAGTGCTTTGGATGGGAATGTCCAGGACTGAATCACTGACTTCCCTGAATAGTAACTTAGTTTATACATAACGTGATTAAATAAAATATGATTAACACTCCACCCAATACTAAACTCAACGCAATTCCAAGCATTGATGCTTCATAATTTTCTTTTCTTTTGTAGCTCATAACGTCTGATTAAATTTAATTTGACAAATTCTCTTATACAATTCCTCATTGAATGTACCTCTAATGTGTTCGTGTGATGATTTGGTTGTCCAAAACCTTGTCATCCTTTGCAGTCTAAATACCATATTCACTCCAATCAACATCGTTATCACTATCATTTCCCCAAGTGTACTCACTTAGGAATTCCCTATCATCCATCAACCACTCAATCATGGATAACATCCAATCCTTGTATCCTGGACCGAACTCCATCACCTTATCGGTTGTATCTTCATCAGTCCACCATACTCCATCCTTCATGTGGATGTCGATGTCATACTTGCAACTTCTGAAATCATAGTTATTCTTCCAATACTCAAGGTTGACTTTGAAGTATATTTTACCGATTTTGTAGTATCCAATCATCGAGCAGTGGTCAACTTCCATGAAGTCTAAATCAATGCGATCAATCTCTTTTTTCCAATTCATTTTGCTGAGTGTTTAGTGATGAGTTCCCCATATGCATCCAATACCTTGCTTTGGGTTTGTTTTTCTTCGATTTGCGGAGCTTTATTGGTTTGGTTATAGTTTGGTTGCGTTGCGGTAAAATAAAGCATCACAGTCCAAAATAATGACAATGCCACAACAGTGCCAAGGATGTCCTTTTGATTTTCGTTTAGTGCTTTCATTTGATTTGTAGTGTTTGAATAAGGTTGTGAATAACTGCCCATCTTGTTGCTGCGGATTGAGTCACCTCATCATCAACTCCCAATAAGTCCATTGAGCGTTGAACTGCATCCCATAATCTTTTCTCCTCTTGGATAATAATGTCAATCATTTCTTGTTTTTTCATAGCTTTTAAGTTTATGTGCGTTACTGAGTCGCACCCCTCGTTTAAATTAAATTGAATAATCTAAATCTTTATATAAATCGTGTCTGAAATTTTCTTTTATAAATGCTTTAACATCTTTAGGATTAAAATCATTGTCAATTAAAATTCTTACTAAATCCCAAGTCAATAAAAATGAGTTAGTTTTTTTTGCCTCATTAAACATAGTAAGTGTTGATGAAGAAAAATCTGTTGTTTTAATCGTTGTTTTCATAGCGTTTTATTTTTGTTTTGTTTGACAAATATATGTACTTCTTTCATAACTGCAAAACTTTTTCAACTTTTTTTTTCAGTTTTGAACAAAATAAATTGTGAATGCTTGATTTTGCTGGGGATTTTTACGCAAATTTTAGCCACTAAATTGAAATATTGTCAAATGTTTGTCCACAAAAAAAAGGGGAGCCTCACGACATCCCCCTTAACACACGCTAATGAATTGTAAATATACTAAAACAAATGCGAAATTCTACAAACTTGACCGAATTCTTTGTGATGCAAAAATCCTTCCAAAGCCTGAGGGGAATGTTGGAATCCTTTTATGTGGTGCCAGGAGTCGGTCCCTGAAGGTGATCGTAACGATTCAACAGTTACTCCAATGTAATCTTTGGATGTCTTGTGGTGAACGTGATGAGTATAAACGTAACGGTGCTTTGATAAGCTCCATTCGTGAGGGAACTCGGTAGCCATTAACAAAGGTAAATCCCCATGCTTTGCTCCATCCCCATGAGTGGTGCCGATTAAGTTTTTCCCATAAAGGAATCCTTTGCGATGGGAGATGCTGCAATCAAAAGTAATATTATCAGAATCTTTAAACCAAGTTTGGATGACATCTGCCAAAAAGAATCCATGAGTGTAATCGTGATTAGATGGATTGAATGTGAAATGAACATCAGCTACCGCCAACAAAGTTTCCAAAATATCAACATACAATTGCTTTGCGATTAGAAAATTTGAATACCACATCCCATCGGTATCTTGTGGAGTTCCTCCGGTCGTTGTCCTTCTCGGTGTATCAATGTGAAGGATATCATTCCCACCAATGAATAGAATCTTATCAATGTTGAATCCGGTACATTTGTCAAGAATTCCTTGCACCCCTTCCTTCACTCGTTTAACTGCTATTTGATTGTTGTATGTTTCACCCGTTTCAAACGCATCGCATAATTTACCTATGTGGATGTCAGCAGGATCTATAACCAACAAATGTCCTTCGGTTGATGGATTGCGGAAGATGGTTGGATATTGAGGTTTGAAATCCTTGATGTCCTGGATGATTGATTCCTGAAGTTCCTTGTAATTTGTTTCCTCAGTTTCTTTGAAGTTTGGATTCTTAAAGAATAACGATGCGTGTTTATTTTTAATCCATCCATGTTTGACATCCTTATCATCCAATCCTAATCCATTTGACTCAAGTTTAATTGCTCGATAAGAATTCAAGATTTCAATCTCATCATCTTGTAATCGGTAGCGTGTTTGTTTACTCATAAATCATAGTTTAGTGAGAAGTCTTATCCTGCTCCGAAAGGTTTCACTCAAGGATAACCTAACAAGAAATCCTATAATGAATGCCAAAACTACAATAAACCAATTGATTTTTGTCTTTGTGATGTATTTATTTTGGTACTTAACCTTTTGAGCTTCCGCTTTGATGTACTTTACTTTGTACTTATATTGGATTTTTTTCTCCCATTTCGTCATGGGGATATACTGCGTGTGCCACATTACAACCGTATCCTTTTGAGTGATATACTTCTGCCAAACGATAGTATCGTTGACAATCACCGGAAAGGAATCAACTGAAGTGATTTGGATGGTATCGGATACCTCCTCACATTTATATCCTTTTTTGATTGCCTTGTTGAGATGGTGCTCAGCGGAGCACGATGCCAATAATAAACTAATGAGTATTAAGGTCTGAAGGTTTTTTGATAATCTGATAATCGATTGAGCCATCCGTTTAAAAATTTAGCGTTTTTCCCTGTTGCGATTGCATAAAAGAATCGTTTTCTTTCGTTGATTAATTCATCAAATAATATAGTTGGATTGATAGCATTCGCAGCGTTAATCGTTTTATTTCCGATTATCCCATCTATACTGCACAATACACCACAATGATTAATTGCAGTCTGAAGTGATTTGATTGCTTGTCTGCCTCCGCTTCCCCACGCCATACCTGTAACAAATATCGCAATATTTTGTGACGTAAATGAATCACCTTTGACTCCATCCCAATAACCTTTCTTGAATATTTTAAACCAATCTTCAGAACTCATTGCAAAGAATCGAGCATTGTTTTCAGGACCATAAAAAGAAACCCAAGTTTTGAACGTGATTCCTGCGTTCGTGTGATATCCCGTTTTGCCATTGAATGGTGTTGGACATGGATAAGATGATGCCGAATCGGATTTGTCACGACTCAATCCACCCTCCCATTTCTTCACGAACTTTATGTACTTTTCAATCAATGTCATTTGAATTCGTCTAAGTTAGTCTTTGTCCTGGTGATAAATTTGCGAAGAGCTGCGAGTACATTCTTACCGGTAACACTCTCATATGATTCGTTGATTGACTTAATCTCAACCATCACACAAAAGAAAGCGAATACTTTAGTCATTATCAGCTCAACGGAGATGAACTCAGCAATGATATCTCCTGCGATGTACTTCTCAATCAGAAACGTGAACATAATCGCACCACCGTAAAGTAATGACTTAGATATTGTATCTGATAATCTGCGAGATTGGAACGCTTTCCATCCTCCCTTTTTAACTGATCGCCAAATGCCGAAGCAGGTATCAATTGTGATGGCTAACATAGCCAAGTAAATCATTGGTATGACCGGTGAAAGTACAGTCCAAAAAGCTATAATCATTATAACAATATTCTGCCTCACAATACCAAGATTGAATTGTTATAACCGTTATCGGTTGGATAGCCACACGACCACGTTCCATTCATATAGCAATTTCCTACACACATATGACAATCAATCTGAGGTCTTAAATCAGTATCGCGATTCTCAGTGCTTGTGAAGATAGGAAACTCCGCTTTGTTCTTTACCAGGTATCGAATCAATCTCATCTCAAAGAATGATGCCTTTTGAGCATAGTGTTCCATTCCGAATGCGACATCCGAACGTGATACACTTGATGAGTTATCACCGAATTGTTGCTGAAGTCCTTTGTTTTTCAATTGGTAGGTCAATCCGAAGATTGCATCCTCAGCTGAACGCCAAGCAATCACCGGTTGGATGAATAGAACAAGAGCTTCCTCATCATTACTTAATGTCTGAGCATTGTATTTCTCAAGTAAGTCCTCATAAAAGACTGTTCCAAGAATTGGCATCACTCTCAATTGTGCTTGAGTTGCGATGTATGGAGTCACATCAGTCACATCCACATTGGCAGTGATTGGTGTATTTGTTTTGAGGTAGGTTTCAGTTATAAAGTACAACATTATGCTTGAGGTGTTTGTAAGGTTGGAACTACATCACCGCCTTCTACCGGTGCTAAGGCTGCTAATGCACGAACTTCGTTGGTTGTCATCGTGTTGAGGACCTTTGTCGCTACCAATGGACTCATAGCATTCAATGCATCTTGAGTTTTGGATGCATCGCCCTCAACCTCAACGATTGTTTCATTGATGATTTGGAAGTTGTTGATTGTGAAGTCAGCGGATACCTTTGCGATTCGGAGTATCTCATTGAAGATATCCATCACCTGGTCCCGTAATGGCATCACGACATTCTTTTCGAATATCACATATGCTTGTTTGATGTCACTACCTGAGCCAAGAGAACCCGTTGTACGAACTCCCATCAGTATCGGATCTATTGTGTGAGCAAAACAAATCTGCTCGGTGTTCAATCCCGATGCTTCTTGGAATAGTTTATCGTTCTGATTGGTTGGAATGCTTTCAATCTTCGGTAATTGGTCTGAGCTATTAGCAAAAAATGCAACCGCCTTACCGGCATTCGCTGCTCCTTTCATCTTATCGATGGTTGCACGAAGTACATTCTTCTCCTCTTCCGACTGCGGTCGCTTAGGGAACATCATTGCGAATGATGGGAATACACTGTTCTGAATGTTGGATTTTGCGAAGTAACTTAATTCTCCCGAAAGATATGCAAAGTTAAGTGCCGATGAATATTTTGGCAAAGGATACCACTCTTGACCTAAACACTCAACCTCATATACGAATAGTTGGCATTTATCAGTGCAAGTTGGATGATGTCTTTGGATATCACGCACATCGATTCTTGATGCCCAATCATCACAAATAAAGTAGTTGTTAGGATTTTGCCCTCTTCTCACTTTGTCCGGTGAAACATTCTCAATACGAGTGAGCTTCATCTTATCATCGAAGTAAAGTTTGAAGTAAACGCGGTTGTGGACAATCAATTGTTCAGTTGTAATCCGAACTGTCTTTTTTAACTTTGATTTCTTTTCAAAGGTGTACAATTCAAGTAACTCTTGAGGTGTTGAGGTTGTTGCTCTCAATTCAATCCCTCCACCAATGACTGCATTTGTTTTGTAATCTACGATAGAACCATGCAGTGGTGATGAGTATATCAATTGATTCAATATGGAAGGGAATAAATTCGCCTCACCAAATGGAATCCATCCACTCGTTTGATGCCTTCCATTCACATATGGAAGAGATAAATTTCCCGAACCAATCTTGAGGAATGGTGTTGAAAAGGATTGATATCCTTCCACTACTTCAGGTGATTCGTTTTTTGTTGTTCTAAATCGGTCAAATAATCCCATGTTAATCGTAGATTGAGTTTTGTATTGCACCACTTACAACCATTCTACCCTCTTCGATAACGATTCCCGTTGTGTCCTGGATAGATGTTGGTGGATATATTGCTGATTCATACACTGAATATCGGTATTGTCCTTTGACCAACACAACATCAACAGGCTCATCCAATAAGAAGAGGTTGAATCTTTCCTTCCAAGTGGATGTGTCTAATGTTGTGAATAGTATTGGAGCATCGGTGGTATCCATTTCATTCTCAAAAACGAACAAATAATAAGGAGTCGAGAGTGTACTTACCTCAGTTAGAGTCAGCACAATTGAATTCACCTCACCTTTATCAATGTAAATCATACTACTATATTAAGAAAAGTATCAAAAATGTTTATAAAAAAAAGCCACCCGATATGGATGGCTCTCTTTGTGTAGTATTAATTAAGCAATCAATGCTGCGATAATAGTTGAGTCAACTTCGTGTGCAAGGAAATCATTCTCCGCAATCAATGTCACTGAGTATTTCGAACCATCTGCACGAGCAGTTCCCGAACCTTCACCAACTGCACTCAATTGTAAATACGGGAAGTACCAATATTTACCATTAGCATCTTCGATGATTGCGTTCAGGTATTGTTGACCAGCACCAAGTACCTTAATCGCTTGTGACTTAGTTTGATCACGACGATGGAACATCAAGCTGATTGTTGCAGTTACATATGAGCTACCATTGACAAGGTCAATCGCTGCATCTTCGGTGTAACTTCCGGTGTTTCTGCGGATTTCAAATTCAGTATATAAATCACCACCTCCAATTAGAGTAATATCATCGATTGTCCATTCATTAGGAGCCGCAGCGAATGCGATTGTATCAATGTTATCTTGTTGATTTATGTACACTTTGAAAATCCCACCACTGTTGTTGTCGCAAGACTTAACTATGGATTCTAAATTTTCACAAGCCATTTTTATTTGTTTTAAATATTGAAAAAAAAGGGGAGTATTTCATCCCCTCAAGAATATTAATTATGCAGCAGAGTTGTAGAATACAATCTCAGTACCATTCACATGAGTGAATCCAACTTTCATGTTTGCACGAGTACGGATAACCGGCTCAGCAACTGTGTCAGCAAGATTGATTGCACGTAATGCTTTACCATCTCCTTCAGCATCGAATGCATACAAAAGATTTCCACGTAACGTAGCAACAATTTTGGATGTTGTTCCCATTCCTGGACACATTACCATTTTGATACCTAAGTAAGAGAAGTCCAATGCTTGAGTCAAGTTAGCTTGAGTATTCGCAGCAGCAACCGCAGCACGATAAGCAGTAGCTACCGGTGTTGATACATAGATTCTCAAATCTTCTTGGTTAGCAATAACCGCAGCAGGGATTGCAGCGTAAACCAATGCCAATTTAGCAAGAACATTTGATGGAGTGATTGCGATTGGAGATGCGATGTCAATTACGTTAGCTGAATCAGCAACCAATCCTTTTACATAACCATCACACAATGCAAGTGCAGCAACTTCAGAAGTTGTGTCACCTAACCAACGTAATTTCTCGATGTTCTCAGCGATTGTTTTTGCCATTTCTCCCCAATAGAAGTCCATGAAAGATGCAACAGTGAAATCACCGTTAGAACCTTTAGTCATTTGTAATGAAACAAATGATTGCTCCAAAGAAAATTGACAAATTTCTGCCATTGCTGACAATCCACATACGTCAACTTCTACTGATGAAAGGTCATCAGTTGATGCATTCCATCCACAGTTCTCAGCTTGTAAAACTTGACCGAAAGTTACGGTTGAAATTTTAGTTTTGTACTTTACTCCAGGAAGTGTACGGTAGTTATCAACTACTTCCTCATTCAAATACGCACGAGAATAGAATGCCTCGCTGTTTGCTTGTAATAATGCCGATGCATCAATGTCCAAGTCGAATTTTAATTTTCTGCTCATTTTGTTTTGTTTTTTATTGATTAATTATTAAGGTTTAAAAATTTACTTACTGCACTAAATTTGTCATGTGTTGATAATTTAACTTCAGTCGCTTCAACTTCAGTTTCAGTTACCATCATTTCCTCCATTTGATTACGAAGGTCAGCGATCAATGCGATGATTGCTTTCTCTCTCTCCTCAAGAATCGGTGTAACGATTGCAAGGATAGCTTCAGCATCCAATGCGGGATCAACTGCCATTTCTTCCTCAACTGCATCTTCAACAATTGGAGCTTCTTCCTCAACAACTGTTTCTTCGAGTGCAACTTCTTCCATTGCAACCTCTTCAATTGGTGCATCCTTAATCTCAATGATTTCGCCATCTACAACAACGTAGATTTTGCCATCGATTAAGTGCTCCCCATCAGGTAATTTGTTCATGTTATATTTGTTTAATTGATTACTTAATTTCAATCCCAAGAATCCCTCAATAGAGAATCCAACTTGGTCATTGGCAACCAATTCAGCATAATACTCTTTGTCAGTTATCTGAGCAGTCACCATCAATGTTCCCTTTGGAACTTCGATACCGAATGTTGAGAATGCTTTATCTTGCTTTGGATTGTCAACCACCCATGTTTCAAGGATGTATGCAGGAACTGTTTTTGATGTATCATGTTCCAGGTTGAATAGGTCACGATTGCGAAGGTCACTCATGAACTTCTCATGAATCTTTGCGATTGTTTCCTCAGTAAACTGAACATAATATTCTCCCTCCTGGTCATCCTTGCGATATATCTCCATCGGTATCATGGCAGGTGCGGTGATTCGATACTTTAAGTCATCAGCGAATATCATTCGTTGTGCTTGTTCGAACGCCATTCCTTTCACCTTAATTGCCGGTTGAGATGTGAACGCAATCTGCTCAATACCCAAATCTTCTCCATCGGAGTATTCGGGATCAATAGTGATTTTGTAAATTGGCAAGTCTTTGGTCATGTATATATTAAAAAAATTGTAAATTTGTTCATAAAACATACTTATGATAAAAATTTTTGAGAGGGAAATACCCAACAAGATGGATGAATTGACCATTGAACAATTCGAGAAAGTGACTGAAATCACCAACAACAAAGAACTTGACAACATTGAGAGATACATCAAGATTTTTGAATACTTCGGTGTAAAGGAATCCGAATGGGATGACAATGATGTTGAGCTTTCAGACTTTATTGAGATAGTGAAGGAATTCAATTCCAATAACTATGAGAAAAAAGAGCCGATTGAGTCAATTGAATTGGATGGGTATACCTATGAGGCGAAGATGAAGCTCTCGGTGAAGGATACCAAGATGATTGAGAAGTTGATTGGTCGTAAATCGCACAATTGGATAAGTGATTTGTTGGCATTGATGTTCAAACGTACTGACCTCAGCCAAGTGGAACACTACACTGAAGCACATTTGAAACACAAAGCAAAACTATTCAAACAATTGAAAGCGGAAATCGCAGTGCCTTACCTGGTATTCGTTACTGAAAAAATCTCAAGCCATGCAAAATCTGAAGCTACCGAAAGCGTGGAGCCAAATAACGATTGAGCAATTCATTGAGATAAGGTCATTAAACATTGAGGATGGAACATTGCAATACAATACCGATGTGCTCTCCATCCTCTCTGACCTACCCATTGAGGACTTCGATGATATAGAACTTGACGAACTTCAGGACATCACCAAGCAATTGAAGTGGATGACCTCAGAACCATCCAAGAGATATCAGCATCAGCTCGATGAATTTAAGCTCAAGCCATTTGTTGACATCACTCTCGGTGAGTTTATTACATTGGAGGGATTTGTCACTGATGACTATATCAAGAACCTCCGCAACATATGTGCGATTCTCTACCGAAAGACATCCACTGATGAATGGGGGAATGTTATCACCGAGCCATACAAATTCAAATCAACTGATCGTGTGCATCTCTTCGATGACTATCCTATCACCGCAGTATTCGGATTGATACCGGAGTACCTTCAGTTCAGACAATCGTTCTTGGATAGCCATGCTAATCTGATGACTGAATCCTATGAAGATAGTGAGGAGGTAACCGATGAAGAGGAACGCAAAGAGCAGGAAGAGGAAAAGAAATCTTCCAAGTGGGGATGGGAGCAATTGATATGGACAATGTGCAATGGTGACCTCTCAAGATTCGATGCAATAACCGATACCAAACTTGTATTGATATTCAACTTTCTTGCAATGAGAAAAGAGTTGGAAATTTAGTAATCCAATGCATCAAAGAACTCTCCGAATAGAGGATTGAAATCATAAATCACTTTCACTTTTTTACGAAGCAATCCACCAAGTTCCAGGATAGGATAAGTCTGAGCCAATTTGCTCACATACTGTCCATACATTTCGGATATCAATCCACTTTGCTCAAGTGCGGTGTTGAATTTACGCACTAAATGGTATGGTGCAATGGTGATTGTACCGTTGTTTAGGAATCCGAAGTAATATGCTGCGAGTATTTCGATACGAAGATTGCCTTCGGTAGTTACTTTGGCGTTGATACGGATGGAATCATACAAAGTGCGTGTATCAATCAACGATTCATCAACGATAATCTTCTTTAATACATTCGCCACCCTTCTTCTCGTGGGATATTTGATGTTGAATTCGCCTGTGTTCTTGTAAGCCATACTTATATATTAAGATTAATCACCAATTTGTTCAGGAATTTGGCAATCAGTCCACGATGGAAGTACAAAAGTAATGTTCATCAACCATCCTGCTGCGTAATCCAAGAGGTCATTGTTCAATGGTGTGAATGTTGGGAATCCTTCCACATCGAAATCAGTATCGGTTAATGAGAATGTGTAATTCAAATACAAGTCATTGAGAATCTGCTGACAATCTGAGAGAATTGTCGTGATATTTGCACGGTCTTTTTGAATAATATCAAAGCAATATATCTCAAGGTTGAATAAGTTCACGTTATCACTTGCAATCACATCCACAGGGACCACATACACAAGAGGATACTTCTCATCCTTAGTGGCGAAGTTGAATAACTGCTCCTTGAAATCAGTGCCTACCTTCTTTACCTGGAGGTGTGCATTGTAGAACGCGATGATTTCATCGGTTAGTGCTTGATAGGATATCATAATTGTGCTGATTTTTGGATTTTCAATATATTATTTTGTGTCGCAGTTATTTCCGTTTCGGATACCACCGCAGTGACTGTGATGTTTTGGTTGGTATCTTGACTTCCTCCAACATTATTTAGATCGTTGTTCTGACCGAATAGGTTACCAGGTGTGAATGCCGATACCGATGATTCAGGTGCCGATGCTCCCGTTGATGTGGATGGTGATGCCGGTGCGGATGTCGATGTGAATTGTGTTGCTGCTATCTTTGCGATGTTAGCTGCGGACATTGCTGCGGTTGCCACGAGGTTTGCGATACCAACAGGATTTGGAACCACACCGATTGCCAATGGTGCTGCTGCCAATGAAGCGGTGACCGCCTTACCAGCATCCACCACTGCTCCTGCTAACTGCATCGATTTGTTGAACTTGAATTGTTTCTTTGCCAAATCTTCCTCAGCTTTACCACCTTTCACCACGTTCTTCATCTTGTTAGCGAATGCGATTTCACCCAATGCTTTGATTGAATTCACTCCATCCTCAGCAATGTCAAGTGCATCGTTAGCGGTTTTGAGTTGTGCATCTCGTTTCTTTTTTTCCTCTTCTTCTTTTAAAGCAATCCTATCCTCTGCTGCTTTTTTCTCGATATCAGTTATATCCAATTCAAGTTTAGCGGTGAGTGCTTTTTTCATTGCCTCATTAGTACCGGCAAGTTTCATTTCCTTCTCGTATTCCTCCTCAAGTTGGAATATCTTGAAATCACTTTCGGATAAGGTAAGTTCTTGAAGCCTTACAAATCTTTCATTTGCTGCTTCATCTTTTTTATCTTCAAGTTCTTTATTTTTATTCGCTAATTCTTTTGCTCCATCCTCGGCAATTTTTATCTGCTTAGCCCTGAAGTCAACTTCCGCCTGAACCATTAAGGCGATATTTTGGTCTGATAAAATTTTCTTTTCTGAGGTAGTTAATTTATCATTTAATTTAATATCCTGTGCTTTTCTCTTGAATCCTTCTTTAAGTTCTTTTAATTCTCTTGTAGCTTCATCTTGAATCAATGCGATTCGGTTATCAATGATTGCTCTCTCCGCTGCTAATCGATTCGCTGCATTCTCTTTTCTCTTATCCGCTGCTGCTTTCGCTGCTGCTGCTCCTGCTGCTGCATCTCCTTTGGCATCGGTGATTGCTAATACCTGTCGATTCGTTCTCTCATTTCCAATGATTGCTCTCTCATCTGCAATTTGCTTTCTCAAGTCTTTCAACTTCGCTGCATCCGCTGCTTTACCAAGAGCTCTCTCAGCGTTGTATGCGGTTAATGCTGAATTGTATCTCTCTCTCGCAAATAAACTCTTGGACATGGATGCCTGAACTTCCGTTTTGTAGGTATCTTGCCCGTTCGCTTTAAGCAATGCTATTTGATTCGAGTACATTTGACTCGTTACCGCTTCACGTTCTTTAGATGATTCCTGTACTTTCTTGTTCGCAGCGGACATCTTCTCTGCATTCTCTTCCGCAGCATATGAAGTCAATCCTAACCAATCAGTCAACTCCTTGAATCCATCAATCAAGGCATTTATCGGTGACATTAGTGCTGAGAGTACCTGGTCAAGTACACCAATTTTTTTCAAGAATAAACCTATTGCCACCACGATTGCAGTGATGACCGCTACTATTATAAAGATTGGATTAGCTAATATCTGAACTCCGAGCTTCACGAATGTCGCACCGAGTGTTGAAACTGTTTTACCAATGCCTTTTAATGCAGTTGTGATTTCAGCTTTGCCGATTCCTCCCATTACTTTTTGGAAGGTCTGAGCTTTATTCGCTGCCTCTTCAAAATCCAATGACATGATTGAATCCTTGATACCTCCAAATGATGAGGATATCTGCTCAAACTTGGAACCCGATGCGAATACGTTCACCGCATCATTAGCATCCTTAATCCTATCCGATACCTCTCCCGCCTTTTTAGCGAGTGCATCCATTTGTGCGGGATCACTTGCCTCAGCAATCGCAGCCTTTAATTGCTTTAATTGTGACTTGAGGGAGCCTACTCCGTTTAATGTTAAATCAATTGCTACCTCGTTACTCATATGTTCGGATTTCTAATGGTGAATAATTAAGCCTCCCATCGGTATGTTGATGGTTGGATGTATTGGTTGTTCTCACTACCACATTGCCATCAGTGTTGATGTATGCAGTTGCGAGGTAATCGTGTTCAGTGTTTCCAATAGTTACAAAGGTAGTCAATGTATCCAATGGAATTAATGGTGTTCCAAGATACTCACCTTGAGCAGTGCGAGTCCAGGTGATTTGTCCGATTGTGTTGGAGAATTCAATCACTGTTGGTGCTGATGTACTTAGTTGGTTGAGCAATGCAACATATCCTCTCGTTTGGAAGGTTATTCCGTTGATTTGCGGAGTTATAATCCCATCATCATTCAATACCCTATTGTCACCAATTACAATCCCTCTCAGCCCTGTTCCAATTATGTTGCCTGTACCTCTCACAATCACATCATCACCGCTTAGATTCCCATTGCTTTGCACTGATCGTGTACTCATCGCACTTGATGTTGCATCAACCGATACCAATGGTGATGTTGGTGTGCCAGGATTGGATTGGAATGGTGCGAATTCGATGTCCGAATCAACTGAAAGCAATTCAACTTTGGTTGGTCCGTTGTTATTTGCATCGTAGTCAACAACCTGGTTGATGTTCCACCATGAATTGTCGATACGAATCTTATCATTGAGCTTCAGTGTTTGGATGTCATCCTCTTGCAAATTGAAGTAGGTAGTGAGCATCTTCCCAACATTGATTTGGTTGACTGTCCTCCTCCAATATGTATTGTATAGATTGTTCGCGGTCAGTGATTGTGGTGCATAGTAATAGTAATCACAAGTGCCGAAGTTGATATCAAAGGTTGGTGTGAGTGCATTGTCAAAGTGACCGAGCATCGGATAGGTCGTGTTGTTGAATACTCCCGTTGTGCCATACTCAACCAATCCATATGAGCCACAAGTCTGAAGTCCTCCATCGTATAGGATACGGATGTTTGTTTTGGGAGCCTCACCATCCAAGATTGGAACATATGCGTTGATGGAATTCAATATCACCGGTGTTGGTGAGAATATCAGTTCTTTAGTATCGGTATCCTTTACATATTCCGAGTCGAAGGTATATTCAATCTGACCATATATCTCATCAGTCATTTGAGTGAACACCGTATTTGCTGAATCGGTATCCGCTTTGTATGTGAGCTTTAATTTCTTGGATGTAACATCGGGAAGGAAGAGAAGATTCTGCTCTTTATCCTTCATTAGTTTATATGTCCAATCCTTTTCAGTTCCATTATCGTAGAACTCATCACGATGGCGAAGAGTTAGTTTGTTAGGTTGATCAGTATCTACCTCAGCATAGAGGTTGTACATTTGGAAGATTGACTTGATGTAATCCGATTGCTTAATTTTCAATGGGATGTATTCGTTGATGGCTAATGTACCGCCAATCACCTGAACATTCTGCGTTGGAAGGATTCGGATTCGAAGTGAGTTAACTGTCAACACTACGTCAACCGGTTGAACTACTCCTGCACCAAAGAACGCACCGTATGTTTGATATATCCCAACCTCAAGCTGAACTGAATCACCCGTGTTGAGCTCTCCACTATTGGCTACATTCTGAGCAACAAACATCCCTCCGGTCTTTACTCCCGAATCCAATGTCAATCCGCTTGTTGTGATGGTCGTGTTCACCGATACGGTTGATGATGGTGCGACATTACTCAACTGAGAAACATACGAACCAATGGAAGCTCTCATGCGAGGTCGAGTGACGAATGCTGCGTTTGAATTGATTACACTCATCCCTGAATTGTTATCCAAGAAGAGTGAGTAATCCATCTCATACATCATCGTGTATCCTTGACCTGAATTTAGTGAGGTATCGAATGGAACAGTGAACACTCCCGTTGTTGGATTGAATGATGCCTGAAGGTCAGTTATCTCAGTCCATCCCGTAGCATTGTCAAAGTTACCATATGATTGAACTGATGAAGTCACATCAAATGGAGTGGTGATTTCTGCCTCAACCAAGTAATCCTCAGTGTCAAATGTGTTGGCATCCCCATTGTAAGGGATAAGTAATTTGTCGAAATGGGAGGAACTCAATCCCGTCCATTCGTATGTGAATCCTGCGTTTGAAAATATGCGGTCAAAGTATTGCTTGGCATATATAGCAGGTTTAAATTGTCGCACCTGGTACTGATTGCTTCCCGTTGATGAATACGGGAATACATACTTGAATCCTTCGGTGATGGTATTGTCAAACGATGCAATGATATCTGAAGCGGTGAACGTGTGATTCAAATCACTGAAGTCTAAATCAGTCAATTCCTTGTTGGTAATCGCGGTGTAAAATTCGCATTGAGTATCTTTCACCAAAACATCGTACTCAACCATCTGCTCATAAGCATCGGTCATCTGCGACTTGCGAACATTGACCAACTGAAGCAATGCATCCTCCATGATTGGCACATCGTTCTGAAGTACCGTGCATTTCGTGATGGTGTTGATGTTGAATGTACCCTCTTGAATGTTTACATCGTAGTGATGTCCGAGAAGGTTATGGTTGTTCTTGCTTCCAACCAATGTGATTGTTTTGGAGAAGGTACCCGTTCGCTTTGTTAAATCCCTAATATCTCCAACCGAGAAATTGAGAGGGAACGCAGTACCTTCCTTAACGTCAAGATACCCATTTGATAGTTGAATCCTAACCATTTATGTTGTCTTGATTTGATAATTTGATTGTAATTGATTGCTTAATTAGATTCTTGTTTCGTTGTTGATATACCTCGTATGTGTTATTCTGCACTATGCAAGGTTGATATGCGGTTGACTCAGCTATATGCACCGGACATCCATCCTCTCCAATGATTGGAATACCTCCCTCAGTGGTGTTGTACTGAACAATCTTCACGAATGTCTGAGGTGATGTCAAGAGCTCCTCAAAGTATTGCCCTGCACTCTCTTCCATCCAATTGGTGTTGAGGTCTAATGACTTGGTCACGTTCACGTTTGACTGCATGAATCCCATCTCTTCGGTGTGGTAGTTCCATGAAGCTCCACTCACATAACCTTCGACATCACGGTTGAATATCTCACGAGTGATTTCTCCCCTATCGTATGATTTCAATTGGAAGGCGAATGATGAGTACGAACCTAATCGGTCAAGGAATAGCATATGATACTCCGAGATGGTTGTTCTCCTATCCAGGTTGATTCGATACTTAACCGATTCGATTGATACCGCAGTTCTGAGGTAGTAAACATCATACCAATCCACCGTGTTTGTGATAAGGTCACCCGTACCAACTAATGTACCATAGTTATTGGGACCAACGGGAACTTGAGATATCTCATCAGTGTTGTTGATTGCCTTGAAGAATACATCCCCAAGACTATTCTCAAAAACAATCTTATCACTTCCTTTTGCTCCCCATAGGTTGAGATATAAATCTTGACCTAATGTGCAACTAAACTCTTGAGGTTGGTTTGTCAACCATTCCTTATTGGCTAAGGTTAACTTATAATCAGTCTGATCGTACACACTCCAATCCAACCATCTGAATGCTCCGTTGAATGCAATGAAGTCATCGAAGCTCGTAACATCCAACGTAATCAATTTGCGGTTGTCAGCGTAGTTGATAGTTCCATTGATGGTGATGTCAGTGATCGTGGTGAATGCTACATTCAAGGTCACGTTGGAACCCGTTGCACTGATGACCGTGTGCAGTCCTTCGAGCTGAGGATTCGCGATACCACCATCATCTTGCGTGATGACTACCTGGTCACCTACTACGAATGTGTTGGTTGCAGGAACTCTCGTGTTACCTCCATTGTCAGTGATGTTGGCAGTCCAAAGGTATTCAGCCAATTGCTCCTCACCGACTTTGACATCGTAAAGGTATCGTGAACCCGTTGCGTTGTACCAGGATGTACTCAGTGTGTTGAGGTCCCATGACACTTGGCTCTGAAGTAACTTCGATAAATCAATCTCTCCATATCCATCACCGTATGTTGGAAGCACTTTGTACTGTGCAATCTTGGTTGCGGTCCCTGCTTCGTATACATCAAATATGTACTTGAATCCCGTGTTGTTCTTGTTGGTTGAATCAACGATGAACTTGATTGGATTGTATGCCGGACTGAATGCCTGAGGTGATGCAATGGTTGATTGACTCATTCTTGCTCGGTTGGTTTACTTGCTTCGTTTAAGATATTCAAGATAGGAACTCCGAACTTCATCGGTAACTCCGAAAGGATTGCTTCTAATTGCTTTACTTGCTCTTCGTTTAATGTTAACATTTGTCCGTGTTTTAGATGATTGTAACTCCGATTGCTTCAGCGACATACTCGTTGACAACTGAATTATCAGTACCCCAAGTTAAGAATTGTTCTTCAGTTAGCGTGTAATTGCCTTGTGAAAGTTGTACTCCTTCTTCGGTTAGTAATTGCCAATACGTTGTGCAAGTAGTTGCCTCCGTTGTGAAGTTCAATACTAACACGGATAATCGTGTTGCAGTACCTTCGTTAAGTGGGTAGGGGATTGGTTGAATCGCTACTCCGTTTGTGTTTGTTGTTTCCATATTTGTTTGTTTATAAAGTTATCCAAGATGTGCCGTCATAAAAACACGGACGATTTAAAGTTGTATCGTATACCATTAGTCCCGTTGCAGGTGTTGCAATGGCGTTCTTTTGTGTGGTTGTCATTCTTGGAGGGAGGAAGCCTTGAGTCGTACTTTCTATTGTAAGTTTAGACGAAACAATATTAGATGTTGTTCCTACTAATACATTACCGTTATTAAATTGGAATTGTCCCGAACCAGCTAAATTAAAAATAATTTTTCTGCTTGTATTTCCGTTATCTATATAAATGTCAGAATTAGCAGTATATAATTGCATAGCTGAATTTGTACCTATATATAAAGCATTGCTATTTAATGTAATGTTGCTTCTAAATATCGCTGTACCATTAACGTCAAGCTTGTAACCTGCGTCTGTGGTGGTGTTGATTAGGACGTTGCCTGTTGATGCAACTCGCATTCGTTCAGCTCCGTTGGTAACAAATGCTGTCGTTCCTGAAGATTGCCTATTTGTTATTTCAAAAATAGAATTTGATAAATCAAATGAAACGCCTGACAAACTATTAGTTCCCGTTCCTGAATTTTGCAAATAAAATCTTGCAGTTGTAGTAGAACTTCTCATTGAAATAACTTGGTCAGTTCCAACAGTAACAGCAACTCCCGTACCAAAATGAGCGTTCCCACTCACCCTCGCAGTACCATTAACGTCAAGTTTGTATCCTGCGTCTGTGGTAGTGTTGATGCCGATGTTGCCCGTTGCTGAGAAAACACGAACACGTTCAACTCCCCCCGAATGAATGGTTGTAAAATACCCACCACCTGCTGTTGTGCCAATTTTAAACTCTCCCGAATTAGGTTGTAACTTCATAAAGGCTCTTTCAGTACCTCCCGAAACATTTAATTGAAAACCCCCAAAGTCGTTATAGTTAGTTAATGCGGTATGTTGAATTGCAGAACCAATAGGTCCTGTTAAAGTAAATACTTTTGTAGTGTCATTGTAAGTTAACCCCGAAGATTCTTGCACTACATTTCCCGTTCCTTCAAACAATACACGTCCAACAGTACCCGATGTGATTGCAGTCGTACCGATTGTGATTCCGCTTGATGGTATTGGAATGGAGTCGATAATTTCTTGACCAGTGATTGACTTGGTTACATAGCTTCCACTAACCAATTCAGATATCTCCAATAAATCGGTTGATGCAAGGTTGGAACCTTTCGGATCCATCTGCGATATTTTCTTTGTTCTAAATGCCATCTTAACCTAAAATTAAAGCGATAGAGCCATCAAGTGTGCTTACAAAAGTAAATTGAGCATCGTTGAGTGGTGTAATTTTAGCACCTGCTTTTACTGCTGATCCAGGTTTAGCGATGTATTTTCCCACAACATTACCATCTTCTTTGTTTACTCGAATATCATAAAAGATTGTATCTTCCAAAACGATAATAGCATCCGCTTGTGTTTCTATTTCTCCTGCTGCATTAAGGATAAAAGTTCCCATATCAGCAACTAATTCACCCATTAAGTTTGTTCCCATATTTAGATTGTATATATATATATTAACAAAAATAAGGATTATGTTTAGAAGGCGAAGTATGAGTCATCGGTATAGTATTCCTTTCGGATGTATGTACCGGCATATCGCACCGCATCCATAGCATCATCCCACAGCTTCACCGGCTCGTCAGTGATTTGGTCACCTATCTTCTTCCACTTATAATTCTCGTATTCTTTCTTTATCCTGGACTCATCCTCGCAGAACACTCCGAAGGTCTTGATGTTGTCGATTCCTTTCTTCACCACCTTGTTCGCATTCTGAACGTCATATCCTGCATTGTTCATCTCAGCGATTATCTCCGGTCGTGCGTAATCCGCTACAATGGTGATGTTCTTCTCCACTCCAAGTTGCTCACATCTCTCGATGAGGTTGGTTGTGGTGAGGTAGCTCTCATAGATAACCGGCTCGATGTAGATGTCATCCTCACACCAATACACTCGCATGAGAGCAGTGGGGTGATTGTATCCGAAGTCAAGTCCATACACATAGTTCACGAATCTTGCAGGTCGATGCTTGATGAATGTCCAATTCGAATAGATGTTTGATTTGCTGATTGCCTTCTCTCCCAGTGCATAAATTTGATATAGTGACTCATCCGTTCGCTTGAGGTCCTCGATTTGCCTACGGATGGAATCCGGAAGGAATGGATTGTCGCGATACGTTGATTTGATGAGGATACTCTCCTCCTTGGGTAGCTCATACAACCAGGATGCTGATTCACTTGGATTGTAATCGAATATGAGCTTCCATTCAGTTCTCATGTTGAGCTGAGTGAAGTCATCATAGAATAGCTCATTGGCTTCATTACACCATGCGAGGTCGCGTTTCCTTCCTCGTATCTTTTGCTCATCATCCACTGAAAAGAATTCAACGATGCTTCCATTCGGGAATGTATAAATGTGTTCACTCTTGTTATGCGAGTTGACATCGTATAGATCCATCTCCTTCATTATCTCAAGGAAATCTCGCATGACTGTTGCTCGAAGTGCAGGGAAAGTTTTTCTTATAATAGAGGTAACCTTCCCCCTATTTTGGAGAGAGTAAATAATTATCATTTGACAAAGAGAATAAGTCTTAGATGACCTACTTCCTCCCTCATTAATTATAAACCGTACATCCTTATCCTGAAGAGCTTGATAGTTCTTCTCAAAGATTACGGTGCTATTTATCTCCATCCGGCTTGATGATGTTCACCTTGATTTCATTGATGTCCTTCCCGTTGGTCGTGATGTCCGACTTCTCGGTTAGTCCATTTAAGCGTTGAGTGATGGATGGATTGTAAAGTCCTGCCAACCCATTCTCAATCTGATTTTGACGAATCACTCGCTTAATGCGTGTACAGATATCCACGTATGTTGAATACCTCCCTTCACGATTCTCAAAATATTGATGAACTAAACAAACCTTTTCTTCAGCAAAGTTAAGGAATCCTTCCAAAGTATAAGGTCTTGGAATCAGCTCATAATCATGCCTTCCATCCTTACCAACAAACACTTGTTTCTTAATTGGATTGTTCTCAATGAATTGCTTCCATTCAATGAATAGAGCTTCGAATTCTTCCTCAGTTAACATTTTGTGTTTTGGCATTATTCCTCTCCTTTTCCTGGTGTTGGTTTAGTTCTTCTTTTTCTCTTCGGAATCGGTTTTGCACTCACTTCTTGCTCGATGCCCTCATATTTGATTGGCTCCGGTGCAGTCGTTGTTTCTGATTCCTTCTCAAATAAATATCCCATGCCAATAGACACATAATATTTATACTTTGATACATCTATATTATCAACAACAATGATTATGTTTCGAACCGTTGTATGCTTGACAATAGTTTTGCCTTTATATTCTGCTTTTATTCTCATCTTTTATCCTGTTTAGATCGTGTTTAATATCCCTAATATAGTAATGAGCTGAGGTTACCGGTATGTCAAAGTATTTAGCCATTGACCTGGCGGTCGTGTATCCCTTCTCATAGTATGCCTCGAAGATTATCAGCTTGATTCGGTCCTTGACCTCTCTCTTGTATATCTCGATGCATGATTTCTGATTATGGTATTTCTTCTCCTCTCGTATCTTGTGATTCAAGTCCTCCTCATCATCGCAGTCATTCGGTATATCAATCTCGTTGGCATTGACTCTCTCCTCCAGGTGACTGATTGACGTTGACCAAATAATTTGTTTCTTGATCGTGTTCAATAAATAACTCTTGACCTTATTCTCATCCTTTGTATCATCACTTATCTCAGCCACATAAAGATAACTGTTGTTAATGACTACATCAGCAATCATGTTGGCTTTGAATTTGGCGAGGAAATACTCCGTGTACGTCCTCACCTCATCATAGTGCCTCGATATGTAGCGGTCAAGTGTTGCTTTCATACCAATTCATAAATTGTTTGTAATAAATCTTCCTCACCGTCCTGGCACAAAAGCAATCGGTTGTCTTTGTTCCCGTATGCTCATCATATATTTTGTACAGTGCTTTAAGCGTAATCTTGGCGTATTTAGATGCATCACTTGACGTGATTATCTCATTGATATACTTTACTTGATTTTCGCTAAACATTCCTCAATTATAAACGCAATGAAAGATACAATAGTTGCCTGAATGAAATCACCGGTGATAATCCACGTTGACCAAAAACTCATGCACTTGAAACATCCAAGTCCTGCATGAAGATAGTTGACTAAGTGATTCGGTCTGATTCGCACCGCGATGTTATCCCACACCATCTGAAGTGGCTCAAAGGATACCAGGAACCAACTGATGGCGAGTGAAGCTAAGTAAGTCATATCTCTTGTTTTAATTTTTCAATATACAAGGTTGCATCCATCAATTCCTCCTGGAGATGATTCAACCATTGCATCAAAGGTAATGAATTATTTTCCAATGTTGTACCATATTTTTTGATTCCTTTATTTGAACGGTCATAATACTTGGTCATGAGCTTCATTAGGATTGGATCTATTTGTTGATTCTCCATCTCAATTCATTTGACATTTAACCTCATCGAATGCAGCTTCATCCACCTCATCGATATATACCTCATCATCTTCCATCGTTAACACAATGCAGTAATTGACGTTCATCCCACTGAACACATCTTGAAATCGGTTGATAATCATGTGGGGATTCTCATTCTTGGTGCCGACATAGGCAATAAACCATCTATCTCTCATAATACTTAAAAAATTTAATGTAAAACTCTTCATTAACTGAATGACCTTTCAAGAATCTCCACAACTGAAGGTAAGTGATTCCCATATCCTCAGCAATGTGCGACAATTTGTATCTCTTGGATACCCGTGACCTCACCTCTTTCTCGATGAAGTCACGAATGGTTTCCCCATCAGAAAGGTGAATCGTCAAAGCTCTCACTTACTACCGGTGTTGATTGAACATTCCATACATCCAAAGTATTATAATACTTCCCATTGTACTCACGACCTCTCAGATTGAATTTCACTGTGATGTCGATACCAGGTGAATAGTTGTCGAGTAGTTTACACTTGTCCTGAGATAGTTGGAAGATGACATCTTGAGGATAATCTCCATTGGGAACTGTCAACACTACCATTCTCACTGAGAACTTGTCGCTGATTTGTTTGATTGGCTCAATTACTTTGATTGTGCCGGTTACTGTTAATTCCATTGTATTTGGTTTTGTTTGTTAATTAATCATTTCTATTTAAAATATGTGGTAATTTTTACCCCTTATCCTCTTTCAATATGGTAGAACTATCTCCTTTTCAAAATCAAAATCATTATCCACTATCTCAAGGTTACCACTGAAATGGTATCCAATTGCCTTCAATAGTCCTTCACACATTCTTAATGCTTCGTCAAGGTCAACATCGTTGTGAGGTACCTGGTGTGTTACCGTGTGCTCGTATTGTTCGATTGTTATTTTCATTTCGCTTCCAATAATTTATAATACTCATTGTAATACTCCGTTGCTGCACTCAGCTTCTCAATCATCTCCTTCTCTTTATCCTCATCACGATCAAATGAAAGTACAGTGATTCTCTTCTCCGGTGCGATATGGTCAACGCGATGGATTGCTAAGTTCTCCCACTCGTTCAGTAGCTCGTTTGATGTAGTTACCATGCAATAGATTAATTCTGCCTTAGGTTTGTCGTATAGCATACAATAGGCTCTCAATTGCCACTCATATTTGGATTCATATCCATCCTCAGCGAGAACGGGGAATGTTTCCAATGACCAGGATGTTTTCACATCGATAATGAGGTCATCAGTTACGATGTCTGCCTCACCTGTCATATACTCATCAACCATTCGAACGGTGTTCTTCTCATATGCTTCGAATCGAACAGTGTTAACCAAGTCAATTGAATCCTGCTCTTGCATCAATCCCTTTTGAATATACTTGGAATTTATTTCTGAACGGTATCCGTAGAAGTTTTCCTTTGCTTTTGTTTTGATATAGGTTATTGCACCTTTAGATAAGATATCTTTTTTGTTTGTCGGTGAAGTCATTAAGCTACCGATGGAGGATGGATGCCACTTCATACTTCTAATGCTTTTAACTGCACATCACTCAATGACCATTTCTCAATCAATTGCTCTTTGGTGTACTTTCCTGCACTAATGGATGCCACTGCGGATTCAAATCTCGCATTGTCCAATGCAGGTTTAACGGGTGCGACTGCAATCGATGCTGCCTTTCCATCATCATCCACCGCTTGAAGGGAGAGAAGTGATTGCAATGTACCTCTTCGGAAGTAAGTCACCGCACTCAGTACCTTTTGTGGATCGGTAATAATCGGCAAGGTCATGAATGACTCAACCATCTCTCCCGAATCGATGTCAATGATTCTCGTCACCACATCATTTCCAACTATTGGCTGAAGTAGAATCAATCCATTCTCCAATAAGATTGGCTCGACTGCGGTGAGCAGTGCATTGATGTCGGCATATGACTTTTTGAAATGTGGATTCGTAGCATTCTTTGCTACCTTTCCAATCTGCGACTTGGCAGTGTGCAACTTTTGGTACAGTGTTGCGACTGTTTTCTCTTGTTTTTCCATTATTTAGCGTGTTAATTTTCAATAAAGATAATAAACTATTTTAGATTGGCAATAAAATTATCATAAAATTCGATGAAATCATCAAAAGTTCTTGAGATATAGTACACTCCTCCAGCATCTTCAATCATTTGTTGATATACTTTTTGCACTTCCGATTGGCGGTCCTTCCCATACTTCACCTCAATCTTGACTGACCTACCTCGAATGGTTGCCGAGATATCGGCACTACCTGGTGTTCCTGTTCCCTTTGTCCATTGTCCTCCCATCTCCACTCCATCGGTGCGGTACTTCTTGCGATACACTCCCATCGTATTGATTCTCTCCGCTTGGCATCCACTCATCTGAAGGAATCCGCATATGGATTTGGTGAGTGCGTTCGCTGAGTTATCCTGCCAATTGGTGAGGAATGAATCCACATACGGGAGTTTAGGATACTTTGCTCGTGTGAGAGCTCTTTCAAGGTCCTTGATTCGTTCTTTGTTTGCTTTTGTCATATCTCCTTTGCTTTATCGTTTAACTCATCCCAAATGTCATCCTTTGGTTTCTCAACCTGCACACCTGGTATTATCAATTCGAAGTATCTTCCATTGTGATTCCTTCCTTTATTCATTGTATATCCTTTCACGTTGGAATACTCAGCTACCCACTTGAGGAACTTCCTTGATTCCAATTCTTTCCATCCATTGAATTCAGATGTGAATTGAGTCATCACCACACTATTGTAATGAATTACATTGAGTGGAAGATTCCCCTCTTGAGTCCAATCATAGAAATCTTTCGATGTGGATTGGATGAATCGTTTCGCATCTGCATTGATTGAGATTGATTTGGTCAATCCATTAGATAGAAAAGATTGAAGATTCTTAATCATGTAATTATCAAAGCGAATCCAATCATCATCTCCCCATGAGTCAAAGAGCAATCTTCCATACTCATCCAATGGTGATCGTCTTGAATGGAAGTATTGAAAGAACTCAAGTTCATGCCTTCTTCGGTCATGAGAGCTTCCTGCTCCACTTATCACATAGTTGGTTGTGATGACAATCTTTGGTGACCTCTCAAATGGAATAAATATCTCATCCTTATTTTTTCTGTTGACTGTTATCCCTTCCGAGATGATTGAGAATAATTGCTCAAAATCAAAGTTACGTTTCACATCATCGAATGCAAGAATCTGAGAATCCAAGTTCACTCGCTGATATACAAAATCACTCTTGCCAGGATTGAATGCCTTTCCATCAATCTTCACGACTCTTCGAAAGTATCCAAGAGCTGCCAACATCAACGACTTCCCACTTCCCCCATTTGGATTGTCATCAATCTCTTGGTCATTAAATATGATTGCCTTTTGGTCGGTCTTATCTTTAAAGGAATGGATGAGATATCCCAAGGTTGTTTCAAGTGACATGATTCTCACATCATCATTTGCTGATACCTTTTTAACGAAATCCTCAAAGTCATTTGTTGAGTCCTTGATTGGTGTGAAATCACGTTGAATGATTTGATTCTCCCAAATGTATCCATCCACATCAATGTAGCTCATGACCTTCACATCATTCTTGGATACTTTTACCACTCCATTCTTGAATGGGATGAATGATGAATCCTTTGTGTCCTGGAGCATGAAGATATCAATTGAGTCAATCATGTTCAGGTGATTCTCATTGAAGAGATATGGTGAACGTGAGCAATAGTTCCATACATTGACCTCATTCTTATCGAGAAGGTAGTTTAAAACATAATCTTTGATTTGCTCAGTTGAACTCAATCGAACTTTGTTCTCCTTAACCCTTACAAATGTAGGTCGTTCAGCATTCTCCGGATAGTATTTGTTGAATCCACTCTTCACAAGGAACTCACTGTACTTAATTGGTTCGATTTGGATTCCTTTTTTTGAGTCCACCATCCAAAATACATCATCACCGGATGCAATCTCTTCCTTGATATCATCGATAATGTCATCAGCCACACCAAGTTGTTTCTTGATGTCATCCTTTGCGATTCCCGACTTGAGTTTTTGTTTGACCTTGTGGAATGTATCCTTATCCTCAAAGTATTTTGTTGAGAATGTAGCTTTTTTGTATGCTGAATTGATGGATGTTACCATCTCACCATGATTGAAGCTCGTGCCTTGACAATACTTGGTCCAAATATACTGTTCAGTGGTTGCCTTATCGATACCATATTCACACATCACACAAGCCAATTTGAATACAAAGTGATTTCGACTGCCTTCCTCGAATCTGCATCCATGGTCGAATCGTTCAATCAATGAGATAATCTTATCTTCATCATTCAACACGCAGGTTGGTGTACGTTCAGTGTAATTGTATCCCTCATCGGTTTCAATTCCCTCCCATACTTGACAAAACTCATTGAAGTATATTTTCGGATCGTATGATTCAAAACAAACACGAGATACATTTGAATTCTTAACATCAAAGTAATCCGATTGGAAGTATTTCCCGAATGCGGTGAATCTTCTCTTGTGTTCTAACTTATCGGATTTGGGAATACTAATCACCGCCTTCAATCCATTGCCTCCTGGAGAGGTGAATACCATCATGACGTGCTTATCATCAATCAATCGAGCTCTCTCCTCATTCATTTTTACTTTGGATGGATATTGGTCAAAATCCAATACACATAATCCCGAATGCTCAACCAATGAATTGTCATTCCTTTCCGAGAAGATACCATTGAACATTATTGCATTGAGAGATGACTTCAATCGGTCATGCTCATCATCACTCTTGTCGAGTGCTCTGATTTTTGTTATTTTGGAAATCAATTCAGGATTCCCGACCTTGATTCGGGCATAGATATCTTGAATTGTGAGCTCGTATGGTGTGTCCTTTGAGCTAAAAAGATTCTTAAAAACTGATACTTTCATTATGTGTGTGTGTTAATTGTGACAAATATAGGCAAAAATATGACAATTCGTGACGATGTTGATATGTTATTGTCACGCCTATAAACTATATTGGTATTGACTTTCAGTAAAAGCGTGACGGTGTGACGGTAAAAAAACCGAGTACCCATTCGCAAAAAACGACTTGTTGTATAGAGTAGGTATATAAGAGCATCGTCATATCGTCACGCCTCAATTGTTAATAGCTCCTCATATTCATTCCTCAACACTCTTCTCTTGATTGCTTTGAGTTGATTGTACGACCTACATTTGAGAATCTCATCACGAAGGAATCGTAATTTCTTGACATGAGCATTCCCCTTCAGCTCATCGATGTCATCCTGTATAACGGTCATGTAATACAAATCACCACTCTCAATTGCCCAATTATGTTGGTTGATATTGTGCATCACTGTTGCATGACCTCGGTTGAAATACTCACCAATCGAATGAAATGGGATGTTCAACCCCCTCAGCTCTGCCATGAGGTACCTTCTCCTCATTGTCAACACCTGGTGTCGACTTGTTACATCCAATTGATCTCGTTGAATAATTAGTTTGATTGCTTTTATTTTATCTTGTTTGTTCATCTTCCGCTTGTTGTAGCCATTGTCTAAAGGCTAATTGAATATCCATTTGTTGATTCCATATTTCGATTCCTGCATCATCGAGCAATCTCTTATCACTTTTCCGTATCTCATCCAAGAGATGGTTGGCTCTCATCTTGATTGCCTTGGTGAATATCTTCTCATCATTCATGTCCTCGATGAAATCACCAAGCACCGGAAGGATTCCAACGATTGCGATTAGTTTAGTTGATGGTTTCATAAAGGTAGTTGTTTTAAAATTTTGTAAAGCACATTGACCACGATTGAGTTACCTGCTTGTTTGTATGCTTGAGAGTCGCTTACCTTCCAAGTAAATGTATCAGGGAAGTCCATTAATCGAAAGCATTCACGAGGAGTTAATCTGCGTATTTTGTAATCATTTGGCAAAGTGATGATATTTCCTCCCCAAGTTTGTTGACCTGCATTTAAAGCTGGACATAAAGCATTTGAATCATAAATTCTATTTTGTTGGTATGGTTGTTTACCTCCACTTTCTAAGCTTGGATTTAATTGCATAACAACAGGTTGACCGCTTCCATCTTCTCTTGCTCTTGCCGGTATAGTAGGACAGTTTCCATCTTCTACTTCTCTAAATCCTCTTCCGTCAATATGTGTTCTCCAAGTTCCAATTAAAACTCCTTGTTTACATCCTGTGTCTAATGTTTGTGCTAATCCTTTACCTACTCTTCCTCTTCGTGTTTCTGAAGAAGGTACGCTATAGTTTATCGAATCACCATCAGTAGCAATTTCATAACCCTTTGCAGTAGCAGATTTAACTTTATAATCATCTAACATCACATCATTAATGACTTTATCAGTTAAAAAATACTTATTATCAACACTTTCCTCAAGAACATCTTTTAATCGTTTGCTTAAATGCTCGTCTTTTGGATATTGAAAGTGATTGTCTGCGTCATCTCTAATACCAACTAAGAAAACACGTTCACGATTTTGAGGAACTCCGTGATGTTTTGCGTTTAGAACTTTCCAGTATAGATGATATGGAACTGCGTCATCATGTGCAAACAATACAGGTAGTCCGTTGACTGATTTACCTCCTAACATATTGATCCATTCTTGGAATGTTTTCCCTCCATCGTCTGAAAGCAATCCTTTTACGTTCTCAAATATAAAAAAGCGAGGTTTGTTTACTTGAATGAATTCGTGTGAGTTAAAGAATAACACTCCTCGTTTATCATCCTTACCAAGCCGCTTTCCAGCAAGTGAGAATGCCTGACAAGGTGGAGAGGTCATATAAATGTCAAGTGACTCAGTTGGAATCTCTCGGTCATAAACATTCATTGGATAGTATTTTGGCTCTCCGTAGTTATGAATGAATGTATCTCTTGCATATTTATCCATGTCACAAGCGAATACCTCTTCAAATTCCACACCTAATCGTATCAATGATTGGTTGAATGCACCTACACCACTGAAGTCGGATCCTACTCTCAACATGACTCCACTTTAAACTTTCCAACAACACACAACCCTTGATTCAAGAGCTCCGATTTCTTCCAATAGCACAGTGCTTTGGATGGGAATGTCCAGGACTGAATCACTGACTTCCCTGAATAGTAACTTAGTTTATACATAACGTGATTAAATAAAATATGATTAACACTCCACCCAATACTAAACTCAACGCAATTCCAAGCATTGATGCTTCATAATTTTCTTTTCTTTTGTAGCTCATAACGTCTGATTAAATTTAATTTGACAAATTCTCTTATACAATTCCTCATTGAATGTACCTCTAATGTGTTCGTGTGATGATTTGGTTGTCCAAAACCTTGTCATCCTTTGCAGTCTAAATACCATATTCACTCCAATCAACATCGTTATCACTATCATTTCCCCAAGTGTACTCACTTAGGAATTCCCTATCATCCATCAACCACTCAATCATGGATAACATCCAATCCTTGTATCCTGGACCGAACTCCATCACCTTATCGGTTGTATCTTCATCAGTCCACCATACTCCATCCTTCATGTGGATGTCGATGTCATACTTGCAACTTCTGAAATCATAGTTATTCTTCCAATACTCAAGGTTGACTTTGAAGTATATTTTACCGATTTTGTAGTATCCAATCATCGAGCAGTGGTCAACTTCCATGAAGTCTAAATCAATGCGATCAATCTCTTTTTTCCAATTCATTTTGCTGAGTGTTTAGTGATGAGTTCCCCATATGCATCCAATACCTTGCTTTGGGTTTGTTTTTCTTCGATTTGCGGAGCTTTATTGGTTTGGTTATAGTTTGGTTGCGTTGCGGTAAAATAAAGCATCACAGTCCAAAATAATGACAATGCCACAACAGTGCCAAGGATGTCCTTTTGATTTTCGTTTAGTGCTTTCATTTGATTTGTAGTGTTTGAATAAGGTTGTGAATAACTGCCCATCTTGTTGCTGCGGATTGAGTCACCTCATCATCAACTCCCAATAAGTCCATTGAGCGTTGAACTGCATCCCATAATCTTTTCTCCTCTTGGATAATAATGTCAATCATTTCTTGTTTTTTCATAGCTTTTAAGTTTATGTGCGTTACTGAGTCGCACCCCTCGTTTAAATTAAATTGAATAATCTAAATCTTTATATAAATCGTGTCTGAAATTTTCTTTTATAAATGCTTTAACATCTTTAGGATTAAAATCATTGTCAATTAAAATTCTTACTAAATCCCAAGTCAATAAAAATGAGTTAGTTTTTTTTGCCTCATTAAACATAGTAAGTGTTGATGAAGAAAAATCTGTTGTTTTAATCGTTGTTTTCATAGCGTTTTATTTTTGTTTTGTTTGACAAATATATGTACTTCTTTCATAACTGCAAAACTTTTTCAACTTTTTTTTTCAGTTTTGAACAAAATAAATTGTGAATGCTTGATTTTGCTGGGGATTTTTACGCAAATTTTAGCCACTAAATTGAAATATTGTCAAATGTTTGTCCACAAAAAAAAGGGGAGCCTCACGACATCCCCCTTAACACACGCTAATGAATTGTAAATATACTAAAACAAATGCGAAATTCTACAAACTTGACCGAATTCTTTGTGATGCAAAAATCCTTCCAAAGCCTGAGGGGAATGTTGGAATCCTTTTATGTGGTGCCAGGAGTCGGTCCCTGAAGGTGATCGTAACGATTCAACAGTTACTCCAATGTAATCTTTGGATGTCTTGTGGTGAACGTGATGAGTATAAACGTAACGGTGCTTTGATAAGCTCCATTCGTGAGGGAACTCGGTAGCCATTAACAAAGGTAAATCCCCATGCTTTGCTCCATCCCCATGAGTGGTGCCGATTAAGTTTTTCCCATAAAGGAATCCTTTGCGATGGGAGATGCTGCAATCAAAAGTAATATTATCAGAATCTTTAAACCAAGTTTGGATGACATCTGCCAAAAAGAATCCATGAGTGTAATCGTGATTAGATGGATTGAATGTGAAATGAACATCAGCTACCGCCAACAAAGTTTCCAAAATATCAACATACAATTGCTTTGCGATTAGAAAATTTGAATACCACATCCCATCGGTATCTTGTGGAGTTCCTCCGGTCGTTGTCCTTCTCGGTGTATCAATGTGAAGGATATCATTCCCACCAATGAATAGAATCTTATCAATGTTGAATCCGGTACATTTGTCAAGAATTCCTTGCACCCCTTCCTTCACTCGTTTAACTGCTATTTGATTGTTGTATGTTTCACCCGTTTCAAACGCATCGCATAATTTACCTATGTGGATGTCAGCAGGATCTATAACCAACAAATGTCCTTCGGTTGATGGATTGCGGAAGATGGTTGGATATTGAGGTTTGAAATCCTTGATGTCCTGGATGATTGATTCCTGAAGTTCCTTGTAATTTGTTTCCTCAGTTTCTTTGAAGTTTGGATTCTTAAAGAATAACGATGCGTGTTTATTTTTAATCCATCCATGTTTGACATCCTTATCATCCAATCCTAATCCATTTGACTCAAGTTTAATTGCTCGATAAGAATTCAAGATTTCAATCTCATCATCTTGTAATCGGTAGCGTGTTTGTTTACTCATAAATCATAGTTTAGTGAGAAGTCTTATCCTGCTCCGAAAGGTTTCACTCAAGGATAACCTAACAAGAAATCCTATAATGAATGCCAAAACTACAATAAACCAATTGATTTTTGTCTTTGTGATGTATTTATTTTGGTACTTAACCTTTTGAGCTTCCGCTTTGATGTACTTTACTTTGTACTTATATTGGATTTTTTTCTCCCATTTCGTCATGGGGATATACTGCGTGTGCCACATTACAACCGTATCCTTTTGAGTGATATACTTCTGCCAAACGATAGTATCGTTGACAATCACCGGAAAGGAATCAACTGAAGTGATTTGGATGGTATCGGATACCTCCTCACATTTATATCCTTTTTTGATTGCCTTGTTGAGATGGTGCTCAGCGGAGCACGATGCCAATAATAAACTAATGAGTATTAAGGTCTGAAGGTTTTTTGATAATCTGATAATCGATTGAGCCATCCGTTTAAAAATTTAGCGTTTTTCCCTGTTGCGATTGCATAAAAGAATCGTTTTCTTTCGTTGATTAATTCATCAAATAATATAGTTGGATTGATAGCATTCGCAGCGTTAATCGTTTTATTTCCGATTATCCCATCTATACTGCACAATACACCACAATGATTAATTGCAGTCTGAAGTGATTTGATTGCTTGTCTGCCTCCGCTTCCCCACGCCATACCTGTAACAAATATCGCAATATTTTGTGACGTAAATGAATCACCTTTGACTCCATCCCAATAACCTTTCTTGAATATTTTAAACCAATCTTCAGAACTCATTGCAAAGAATCGAGCATTGTTTTCAGGACCATAAAAAGAAACCCAAGTTTTGAACGTGATTCCTGCGTTCGTGTGATATCCCGTTTTGCCATTGAATGGTGTTGGACATGGATAAGATGATGCCGAATCGGATTTGTCACGACTCAATCCACCCTCCCATTTCTTCACGAACTTTATGTACTTTTCAATCAATGTCATTTGAATTCGTCTAAGTTAGTCTTTGTCCTGGTGATAAATTTGCGAAGAGCTGCGAGTACATTCTTACCGGTAACACTCTCATATGATTCGTTGATTGACTTAATCTCAACCATCACACAAAAGAAAGCGAATACTTTAGTCATTATCAGCTCAACGGAGATGAACTCAGCAATGATATCTCCTGCGATGTACTTCTCAATCAGAAACGTGAACATAATCGCACCACCGTAAAGTAATGACTTAGATATTGTATCTGATAATCTGCGAGATTGGAACGCTTTCCATCCTCCCTTTTTAACTGATCGCCAAATGCCGAAGCAGGTATCAATTGTGATGGCTAACATAGCCAAGTAAATCATTGGTATGACCGGTGAAAGTACAGTCCAAAAAGCTATAATCATTATAACAATATTCTGCCTCACAATACCAAGATTGAATTGTTATAACCGTTATCGGTTGGATAGCCACACGACCACGTTCCATTCATATAGCAATTTCCTACACACATATGACAATCAATCTGAGGTCTTAAATCAGTATCGCGATTCTCAGTGCTTGTGAAGATAGGAAACTCCGCTTTGTTCTTTACCAGGTATCGAATCAATCTCATCTCAAAGAATGATGCCTTTTGAGCATAGTGTTCCATTCCGAATGCGACATCCGAACGTGATACACTTGATGAGTTATCACCGAATTGTTGCTGAAGTCCTTTGTTTTTCAATTGGTAGGTCAATCCGAAGATTGCATCCTCAGCTGAACGCCAAGCAATCACCGGTTGGATGAATAGAACAAGAGCTTCCTCATCATTACTTAATGTCTGAGCATTGTATTTCTCAAGTAAGTCCTCATAAAAGACTGTTCCAAGAATTGGCATCACTCTCAATTGTGCTTGAGTTGCGATGTATGGAGTCACATCAGTCACATCCACATTGGCAGTGATTGGTGTATTTGTTTTGAGGTAGGTTTCAGTTATAAAGTACAACATTATGCTTGAGGTGTTTGTAAGGTTGGAACTACATCACCGCCTTCTACCGGTGCTAAGGCTGCTAATGCACGAACTTCGTTGGTTGTCATCGTGTTGAGGACCTTTGTCGCTACCAATGGACTCATAGCATTCAATGCATCTTGAGTTTTGGATGCATCGCCCTCAACCTCAACGATTGTTTCATTGATGATTTGGAAGTTGTTGATTGTGAAGTCAGCGGATACCTTTGCGATTCGGAGTATCTCATTGAAGATATCCATCACCTGGTCCCGTAATGGCATCACGACATTCTTTTCGAATATCACATATGCTTGTTTGATGTCACTACCTGAGCCAAGAGAACCCGTTGTACGAACTCCCATCAGTATCGGATCTATTGTGTGAGCAAAACAAATCTGCTCGGTGTTCAATCCCGATGCTTCTTGGAATAGTTTATCGTTCTGATTGGTTGGAATGCTTTCAATCTTCGGTAATTGGTCTGAGCTATTAGCAAAAAATGCAACCGCCTTACCGGCATTCGCTGCTCCTTTCATCTTATCGATGGTTGCACGAAGTACATTCTTCTCCTCTTCCGACTGCGGTCGCTTAGGGAACATCATTGCGAATGATGGGAATACACTGTTCTGAATGTTGGATTTTGCGAAGTAACTTAATTCTCCCGAAAGATATGCAAAGTTAAGTGCCGATGAATATTTTGGCAAAGGATACCACTCTTGACCTAAACACTCAACCTCATATACGAATAGTTGGCATTTATCAGTGCAAGTTGGATGATGTCTTTGGATATCACGCACATCGATTCTTGATGCCCAATCATCACAAATAAAGTAGTTGTTAGGATTTTGCCCTCTTCTCACTTTGTCCGGTGAAACATTCTCAATACGAGTGAGCTTCATCTTATCATCGAAGTAAAGTTTGAAGTAAACGCGGTTGTGGACAATCAATTGTTCAGTTGTAATCCGAACTGTCTTTTTTAACTTTGATTTCTTTTCAAAGGTGTACAATTCAAGTAACTCTTGAGGTGTTGAGGTTGTTGCTCTCAATTCAATCCCTCCACCAATGACTGCATTTGTTTTGTAATCTACGATAGAACCATGCAGTGGTGATGAGTATATCAATTGATTCAATATGGAAGGGAATAAATTCGCCTCACCAAATGGAATCCATCCACTCGTTTGATGCCTTCCATTCACATATGGAAGAGATAAATTTCCCGAACCAATCTTGAGGAATGGTGTTGAAAAGGATTGATATCCTTCCACTACTTCAGGTGATTCGTTTTTTGTTGTTCTAAATCGGTCAAATAATCCCATGTTAATCGTAGATTGAGTTTTGTATTGCACCACTTACAACCATTCTACCCTCTTCGATAACGATTCCCGTTGTGTCCTGGATAGATGTTGGTGGATATATTGCTGATTCATACACTGAATATCGGTATTGTCCTTTGACCAACACAACATCAACAGGCTCATCCAATAAGAAGAGGTTGAATCTTTCCTTCCAAGTGGATGTGTCTAATGTTGTGAATAGTATTGGAGCATCGGTGGTATCCATTTCATTCTCAAAAACGAACAAATAATAAGGAGTCGAGAGTGTACTTACCTCAGTTAGAGTCAGCACAATTGAATTCACCTCACCTTTATCAATGTAAATCATACTACTATATTAAGAAAAGTATCAAAAATGTTTATAAAAAAAAGCCACCCGATATGGATGGCTCTCTTTGTGTAGTATTAATTAAGCAATCAATGCTGCGATAATAGTTGAGTCAACTTCGTGTGCAAGGAAATCATTCTCCGCAATCAATGTCACTGAGTATTTCGAACCATCTGCACGAGCAGTTCCCGAACCTTCACCAACTGCACTCAATTGTAAATACGGGAAGTACCAATATTTACCATTAGCATCTTCGATGATTGCGTTCAGGTATTGTTGACCAGCACCAAGTACCTTAATCGCTTGTGACTTAGTTTGATCACGACGATGGAACATCAAGCTGATTGTTGCAGTTACATATGAGCTACCATTGACAAGGTCAATCGCTGCATCTTCGGTGTAACTTCCGGTGTTTCTGCGGATTTCAAATTCAGTATATAAATCACCACCTCCAATTAGAGTAATATCATCGATTGTCCATTCATTAGGAGCCGCAGCGAATGCGATTGTATCAATGTTATCTTGTTGATTTATGTACACTTTGAAAATCCCACCACTGTTGTTGTCGCAAGACTTAACTATGGATTCTAAATTTTCACAAGCCATTTTTATTTGTTTTAAATATTGAAAAAAAAGGGGAGTATTTCATCCCCTCAAGAATATTAATTATGCAGCAGAGTTGTAGAATACAATCTCAGTACCATTCACATGAGTGAATCCAACTTTCATGTTTGCACGAGTACGGATAACCGGCTCAGCAACTGTGTCAGCAAGATTGATTGCACGTAATGCTTTACCATCTCCTTCAGCATCGAATGCATACAAAAGATTTCCACGTAACGTAGCAACAATTTTGGATGTTGTTCCCATTCCTGGACACATTACCATTTTGATACCTAAGTAAGAGAAGTCCAATGCTTGAGTCAAGTTAGCTTGAGTATTCGCAGCAGCAACCGCAGCACGATAAGCAGTAGCTACCGGTGTTGATACATAGATTCTCAAATCTTCTTGGTTAGCAATAACCGCAGCAGGGATTGCAGCGTAAACCAATGCCAATTTAGCAAGAACATTTGATGGAGTGATTGCGATTGGAGATGCGATGTCAATTACGTTAGCTGAATCAGCAACCAATCCTTTTACATAACCATCACACAATGCAAGTGCAGCAACTTCAGAAGTTGTGTCACCTAACCAACGTAATTTCTCGATGTTCTCAGCGATTGTTTTTGCCATTTCTCCCCAATAGAAGTCCATGAAAGATGCAACAGTGAAATCACCGTTAGAACCTTTAGTCATTTGTAATGAAACAAATGATTGCTCCAAAGAAAATTGACAAATTTCTGCCATTGCTGACAATCCACATACGTCAACTTCTACTGATGAAAGGTCATCAGTTGATGCATTCCATCCACAGTTCTCAGCTTGTAAAACTTGACCGAAAGTTACGGTTGAAATTTTAGTTTTGTACTTTACTCCAGGAAGTGTACGGTAGTTATCAACTACTTCCTCATTCAAATACGCACGAGAATAGAATGCCTCGCTGTTTGCTTGTAATAATGCCGATGCATCAATGTCCAAGTCGAATTTTAATTTTCTGCTCATTTTGTTTTGTTTTTTATTGATTAATTATTAAGGTTTAAAAATTTACTTACTGCACTAAATTTGTCATGTGTTGATAATTTAACTTCAGTCGCTTCAACTTCAGTTTCAGTTACCATCATTTCCTCCATTTGATTACGAAGGTCAGCGATCAATGCGATGATTGCTTTCTCTCTCTCCTCAAGAATCGGTGTAACGATTGCAAGGATAGCTTCAGCATCCAATGCGGGATCAACTGCCATTTCTTCCTCAACTGCATCTTCAACAATTGGAGCTTCTTCCTCAACAACTGTTTCTTCGAGTGCAACTTCTTCCATTGCAACCTCTTCAATTGGTGCATCCTTAATCTCAATGATTTCGCCATCTACAACAACGTAGATTTTGCCATCGATTAAGTGCTCCCCATCAGGTAATTTGTTCATGTTATATTTGTTTAATTGATTACTTAATTTCAATCCCAAGAATCCCTCAATAGAGAATCCAACTTGGTCATTGGCAACCAATTCAGCATAATACTCTTTGTCAGTTATCTGAGCAGTCACCATCAATGTTCCCTTTGGAACTTCGATACCGAATGTTGAGAATGCTTTATCTTGCTTTGGATTGTCAACCACCCATGTTTCAAGGATGTATGCAGGAACTGTTTTTGATGTATCATGTTCCAGGTTGAATAGGTCACGATTGCGAAGGTCACTCATGAACTTCTCATGAATCTTTGCGATTGTTTCCTCAGTAAACTGAACATAATATTCTCCCTCCTGGTCATCCTTGCGATATATCTCCATCGGTATCATGGCAGGTGCGGTGATTCGATACTTTAAGTCATCAGCGAATATCATTCGTTGTGCTTGTTCGAACGCCATTCCTTTCACCTTAATTGCCGGTTGAGATGTGAACGCAATCTGCTCAATACCCAAATCTTCTCCATCGGAGTATTCGGGATCAATAGTGATTTTGTAAATTGGCAAGTCTTTGGTCATGTATATATTAAAAAAATTGTAAATTTGTTCATAAAACATACTTATGATAAAAATTTTTGAGAGGGAAATACCCAACAAGATGGATGAATTGACCATTGAACAATTCGAGAAAGTGACTGAAATCACCAACAACAAAGAACTTGACAACATTGAGAGATACATCAAGATTTTTGAATACTTCGGTGTAAAGGAATCCGAATGGGATGACAATGATGTTGAGCTTTCAGACTTTATTGAGATAGTGAAGGAATTCAATTCCAATAACTATGAGAAAAAAGAGCCGATTGAGTCAATTGAATTGGATGGGTATACCTATGAGGCGAAGATGAAGCTCTCGGTGAAGGATACCAAGATGATTGAGAAGTTGATTGGTCGTAAATCGCACAATTGGATAAGTGATTTGTTGGCATTGATGTTCAAACGTACTGACCTCAGCCAAGTGGAACACTACACTGAAGCACATTTGAAACACAAAGCAAAACTATTCAAACAATTGAAAGCGGAAATCGCAGTGCCTTACCTGGTATTCGTTACTGAAAAAATCTCAAGCCATGCAAAATCTGAAGCTACCGAAAGCGTGGAGCCAAATAACGATTGAGCAATTCATTGAGATAAGGTCATTAAACATTGAGGATGGAACATTGCAATACAATACCGATGTGCTCTCCATCCTCTCTGACCTACCCATTGAGGACTTCGATGATATAGAACTTGACGAACTTCAGGACATCACCAAGCAATTGAAGTGGATGACCTCAGAACCATCCAAGAGATATCAGCATCAGCTCGATGAATTTAAGCTCAAGCCATTTGTTGACATCACTCTCGGTGAGTTTATTACATTGGAGGGATTTGTCACTGATGACTATATCAAGAACCTCCGCAACATATGTGCGATTCTCTACCGAAAGACATCCACTGATGAATGGGGGAATGTTATCACCGAGCCATACAAATTCAAATCAACTGATCGTGTGCATCTCTTCGATGACTATCCTATCACCGCAGTATTCGGATTGATACCGGAGTACCTTCAGTTCAGACAATCGTTCTTGGATAGCCATGCTAATCTGATGACTGAATCCTATGAAGATAGTGAGGAGGTAACCGATGAAGAGGAACGCAAAGAGCAGGAAGAGGAAAAGAAATCTTCCAAGTGGGGATGGGAGCAATTGATATGGACAATGTGCAATGGTGACCTCTCAAGATTCGATGCAATAACCGATACCAAACTTGTATTGATATTCAACTTTCTTGCAATGAGAAAAGAGTTGGAAATTTAGTAATCCAATGCATCAAAGAACTCTCCGAATAGAGGATTGAAATCATAAATCACTTTCACTTTTTTACGAAGCAATCCACCAAGTTCCAGGATAGGATAAGTCTGAGCCAATTTGCTCACATACTGTCCATACATTTCGGATATCAATCCACTTTGCTCAAGTGCGGTGTTGAATTTACGCACTAAATGGTATGGTGCAATGGTGATTGTACCGTTGTTTAGGAATCCGAAGTAATATGCTGCGAGTATTTCGATACGAAGATTGCCTTCGGTAGTTACTTTGGCGTTGATACGGATGGAATCATACAAAGTGCGTGTATCAATCAACGATTCATCAACGATAATCTTCTTTAATACATTCGCCACCCTTCTTCTCGTGGGATATTTGATGTTGAATTCGCCTGTGTTCTTGTAAGCCATACTTATATATTAAGATTAATCACCAATTTGTTCAGGAATTTGGCAATCAGTCCACGATGGAAGTACAAAAGTAATGTTCATCAACCATCCTGCTGCGTAATCCAAGAGGTCATTGTTCAATGGTGTGAATGTTGGGAATCCTTCCACATCGAAATCAGTATCGGTTAATGAGAATGTGTAATTCAAATACAAGTCATTGAGAATCTGCTGACAATCTGAGAGAATTGTCGTGATATTTGCACGGTCTTTTTGAATAATATCAAAGCAATATATCTCAAGGTTGAATAAGTTCACGTTATCACTTGCAATCACATCCACAGGGACCACATACACAAGAGGATACTTCTCATCCTTAGTGGCGAAGTTGAATAACTGCTCCTTGAAATCAGTGCCTACCTTCTTTACCTGGAGGTGTGCATTGTAGAACGCGATGATTTCATCGGTTAGTGCTTGATAGGATATCATAATTGTGCTGATTTTTGGATTTTCAATATATTATTTTGTGTCGCAGTTATTTCCGTTTCGGATACCACCGCAGTGACTGTGATGTTTTGGTTGGTATCTTGACTTCCTCCAACATTATTTAGATCGTTGTTCTGACCGAATAGGTTACCAGGTGTGAATGCCGATACCGATGATTCAGGTGCCGATGCTCCCGTTGATGTGGATGGTGATGCCGGTGCGGATGTCGATGTGAATTGTGTTGCTGCTATCTTTGCGATGTTAGCTGCGGACATTGCTGCGGTTGCCACGAGGTTTGCGATACCAACAGGATTTGGAACCACACCGATTGCCAATGGTGCTGCTGCCAATGAAGCGGTGACCGCCTTACCAGCATCCACCACTGCTCCTGCTAACTGCATCGATTTGTTGAACTTGAATTGTTTCTTTGCCAAATCTTCCTCAGCTTTACCACCTTTCACCACGTTCTTCATCTTGTTAGCGAATGCGATTTCACCCAATGCTTTGATTGAATTCACTCCATCCTCAGCAATGTCAAGTGCATCGTTAGCGGTTTTGAGTTGTGCATCTCGTTTCTTTTTTTCCTCTTCTTCTTTTAAAGCAATCCTATCCTCTGCTGCTTTTTTCTCGATATCAGTTATATCCAATTCAAGTTTAGCGGTGAGTGCTTTTTTCATTGCCTCATTAGTACCGGCAAGTTTCATTTCCTTCTCGTATTCCTCCTCAAGTTGGAATATCTTGAAATCACTTTCGGATAAGGTAAGTTCTTGAAGCCTTACAAATCTTTCATTTGCTGCTTCATCTTTTTTATCTTCAAGTTCTTTATTTTTATTCGCTAATTCTTTTGCTCCATCCTCGGCAATTTTTATCTGCTTAGCCCTGAAGTCAACTTCCGCCTGAACCATTAAGGCGATATTTTGGTCTGATAAAATTTTCTTTTCTGAGGTAGTTAATTTATCATTTAATTTAATATCCTGTGCTTTTCTCTTGAATCCTTCTTTAAGTTCTTTTAATTCTCTTGTAGCTTCATCTTGAATCAATGCGATTCGGTTATCAATGATTGCTCTCTCCGCTGCTAATCGATTCGCTGCATTCTCTTTTCTCTTATCCGCTGCTGCTTTCGCTGCTGCTGCTCCTGCTGCTGCATCTCCTTTGGCATCGGTGATTGCTAATACCTGTCGATTCGTTCTCTCATTTCCAATGATTGCTCTCTCATCTGCAATTTGCTTTCTCAAGTCTTTCAACTTCGCTGCATCCGCTGCTTTACCAAGAGCTCTCTCAGCGTTGTATGCGGTTAATGCTGAATTGTATCTCTCTCTCGCAAATAAACTCTTGGACATGGATGCCTGAACTTCCGTTTTGTAGGTATCTTGCCCGTTCGCTTTAAGCAATGCTATTTGATTCGAGTACATTTGACTCGTTACCGCTTCACGTTCTTTAGATGATTCCTGTACTTTCTTGTTCGCAGCGGACATCTTCTCTGCATTCTCTTCCGCAGCATATGAAGTCAATCCTAACCAATCAGTCAACTCCTTGAATCCATCAATCAAGGCATTTATCGGTGACATTAGTGCTGAGAGTACCTGGTCAAGTACACCAATTTTTTTCAAGAATAAACCTATTGCCACCACGATTGCAGTGATGACCGCTACTATTATAAAGATTGGATTAGCTAATATCTGAACTCCGAGCTTCACGAATGTCGCACCGAGTGTTGAAACTGTTTTACCAATGCCTTTTAATGCAGTTGTGATTTCAGCTTTGCCGATTCCTCCCATTACTTTTTGGAAGGTCTGAGCTTTATTCGCTGCCTCTTCAAAATCCAATGACATGATTGAATCCTTGATACCTCCAAATGATGAGGATATCTGCTCAAACTTGGAACCCGATGCGAATACGTTCACCGCATCATTAGCATCCTTAATCCTATCCGATACCTCTCCCGCCTTTTTAGCGAGTGCATCCATTTGTGCGGGATCACTTGCCTCAGCAATCGCAGCCTTTAATTGCTTTAATTGTGACTTGAGGGAGCCTACTCCGTTTAATGTTAAATCAATTGCTACCTCGTTACTCATATGTTCGGATTTCTAATGGTGAATAATTAAGCCTCCCATCGGTATGTTGATGGTTGGATGTATTGGTTGTTCTCACTACCACATTGCCATCAGTGTTGATGTATGCAGTTGCGAGGTAATCGTGTTCAGTGTTTCCAATAGTTACAAAGGTAGTCAATGTATCCAATGGAATTAATGGTGTTCCAAGATACTCACCTTGAGCAGTGCGAGTCCAGGTGATTTGTCCGATTGTGTTGGAGAATTCAATCACTGTTGGTGCTGATGTACTTAGTTGGTTGAGCAATGCAACATATCCTCTCGTTTGGAAGGTTATTCCGTTGATTTGCGGAGTTATAATCCCATCATCATTCAATACCCTATTGTCACCAATTACAATCCCTCTCAGCCCTGTTCCAATTATGTTGCCTGTACCTCTCACAATCACATCATCACCGCTTAGATTCCCATTGCTTTGCACTGATCGTGTACTCATCGCACTTGATGTTGCATCAACCGATACCAATGGTGATGTTGGTGTGCCAGGATTGGATTGGAATGGTGCGAATTCGATGTCCGAATCAACTGAAAGCAATTCAACTTTGGTTGGTCCGTTGTTATTTGCATCGTAGTCAACAACCTGGTTGATGTTCCACCATGAATTGTCGATACGAATCTTATCATTGAGCTTCAGTGTTTGGATGTCATCCTCTTGCAAATTGAAGTAGGTAGTGAGCATCTTCCCAACATTGATTTGGTTGACTGTCCTCCTCCAATATGTATTGTATAGATTGTTCGCGGTCAGTGATTGTGGTGCATAGTAATAGTAATCACAAGTGCCGAAGTTGATATCAAAGGTTGGTGTGAGTGCATTGTCAAAGTGACCGAGCATCGGATAGGTCGTGTTGTTGAATACTCCCGTTGTGCCATACTCAACCAATCCATATGAGCCACAAGTCTGAAGTCCTCCATCGTATAGGATACGGATGTTTGTTTTGGGAGCCTCACCATCCAAGATTGGAACATATGCGTTGATGGAATTCAATATCACCGGTGTTGGTGAGAATATCAGTTCTTTAGTATCGGTATCCTTTACATATTCCGAGTCGAAGGTATATTCAATCTGACCATATATCTCATCAGTCATTTGAGTGAACACCGTATTTGCTGAATCGGTATCCGCTTTGTATGTGAGCTTTAATTTCTTGGATGTAACATCGGGAAGGAAGAGAAGATTCTGCTCTTTATCCTTCATTAGTTTATATGTCCAATCCTTTTCAGTTCCATTATCGTAGAACTCATCACGATGGCGAAGAGTTAGTTTGTTAGGTTGATCAGTATCTACCTCAGCATAGAGGTTGTACATTTGGAAGATTGACTTGATGTAATCCGATTGCTTAATTTTCAATGGGATGTATTCGTTGATGGCTAATGTACCGCCAATCACCTGAACATTCTGCGTTGGAAGGATTCGGATTCGAAGTGAGTTAACTGTCAACACTACGTCAACCGGTTGAACTACTCCTGCACCAAAGAACGCACCGTATGTTTGATATATCCCAACCTCAAGCTGAACTGAATCACCCGTGTTGAGCTCTCCACTATTGGCTACATTCTGAGCAACAAACATCCCTCCGGTCTTTACTCCCGAATCCAATGTCAATCCGCTTGTTGTGATGGTCGTGTTCACCGATACGGTTGATGATGGTGCGACATTACTCAACTGAGAAACATACGAACCAATGGAAGCTCTCATGCGAGGTCGAGTGACGAATGCTGCGTTTGAATTGATTACACTCATCCCTGAATTGTTATCCAAGAAGAGTGAGTAATCCATCTCATACATCATCGTGTATCCTTGACCTGAATTTAGTGAGGTATCGAATGGAACAGTGAACACTCCCGTTGTTGGATTGAATGATGCCTGAAGGTCAGTTATCTCAGTCCATCCCGTAGCATTGTCAAAGTTACCATATGATTGAACTGATGAAGTCACATCAAATGGAGTGGTGATTTCTGCCTCAACCAAGTAATCCTCAGTGTCAAATGTGTTGGCATCCCCATTGTAAGGGATAAGTAATTTGTCGAAATGGGAGGAACTCAATCCCGTCCATTCGTATGTGAATCCTGCGTTTGAAAATATGCGGTCAAAGTATTGCTTGGCATATATAGCAGGTTTAAATTGTCGCACCTGGTACTGATTGCTTCCCGTTGATGAATACGGGAATACATACTTGAATCCTTCGGTGATGGTATTGTCAAACGATGCAATGATATCTGAAGCGGTGAACGTGTGATTCAAATCACTGAAGTCTAAATCAGTCAATTCCTTGTTGGTAATCGCGGTGTAAAATTCGCATTGAGTATCTTTCACCAAAACATCGTACTCAACCATCTGCTCATAAGCATCGGTCATCTGCGACTTGCGAACATTGACCAACTGAAGCAATGCATCCTCCATGATTGGCACATCGTTCTGAAGTACCGTGCATTTCGTGATGGTGTTGATGTTGAATGTACCCTCTTGAATGTTTACATCGTAGTGATGTCCGAGAAGGTTATGGTTGTTCTTGCTTCCAACCAATGTGATTGTTTTGGAGAAGGTACCCGTTCGCTTTGTTAAATCCCTAATATCTCCAACCGAGAAATTGAGAGGGAACGCAGTACCTTCCTTAACGTCAAGATACCCATTTGATAGTTGAATCCTAACCATTTATGTTGTCTTGATTTGATAATTTGATTGTAATTGATTGCTTAATTAGATTCTTGTTTCGTTGTTGATATACCTCGTATGTGTTATTCTGCACGATGCATGGTTGATATGCGGTTGACTCAGCGATATGCACCGGACATCCATCCTCTCCAATAATTGGAATACCTCCCTCAGTGGTGTTGTACTGCACAATCTTCACGAATGTTTGCGGTGATGTCAAGAGTTCCTCGAAGTATTGCCCTGCACTCTCTTCCATCCAATTAGTATTAAGGTCTAATGACTTGGTCACGTTCACGTTTGACTGCATGAATCCCATCTCTTCGGTGTGGTAGTTCCATGAAGCTCCACTCACATAGCCTTCGACATCACGGTTGAATATCTCGCGAGTGATTTCTCCCCTATCGTATGATTTCAATTGGAAGGCGAATGATGAGTACGAACCTAATCGGTCAAGGAATAGCATATGATACTCCGAGATGGTTGTTCTGCGGTCGATATTGATACGGTACTTGACCGATTCGATTGTTCCCGTAGTTCTAAGGTATGATACATCGTACCAATCAACAGTGTTTGTGATAAGGTCACCCGTACCAACTAATGTACCATAGTTATTGGGACCAACAGGAACTTGAGATATCTCATCGGTGTTGTTGATTGCCTTGTAGAATACATCCCCAAGACTATTCTCAAAAACAATCTTATCGCTACCTTTTGCTCCCCATAAGTTGAGATATAAATCTTGACCTAATGTGCAACTAAACTGTTGAGGTTGGTTTGTTAACCATTCCTTATTTGCTAAGGTTAACTTATAATCAGTCTGATCGTACACACTCCAATCCAACCATCTGAATGCTCCGTTGAATGCAATGAAGTCATCGAAGCTCGTAACGTCCAACGTAATCAATTTACGGTTGTCGGCGTAGTTGATAGTTCCATTGATGGTGATGTCAGTGATCGTGGTGAATGCTACATTCAAGGTCACGTTGGAACCCGTTGCACTGATGACCGTGTGCAGTCCTTCGAGCTGAGGATTCGCCACACCACCATCATCTTGTGTGAT
>Ga0208923_1000021_pt1:7500-35000 | contig 47723 bp, 51 predicted proteins | sample ColrivemetaGS575_FD_187620 | JGI IMG/M metagenome (GOLD analysis project Ga0208923, IMG submission 187620) | Estuarine microbial communities from the Columbia River estuary - Freshwater metaG S.575 (SPAdes) (version 2) | ecosystem: Environmental > Aquatic > Marine > Intertidal zone >...
ATATTAAAAAAAAAATAAAGAAATGAAGTAATTTATATTAAAATTGCTCTACTTCTTTATTTATGCTATTATTTTTTAATTAAAAATTTTATTGAGTTTATATAAAATGGTAACTTTTCCTCAGATTGGAAAAAGAGCTCCAAATTTTGTAACTGTTGGGGTTTTTAAAAAACGATTAGGTCGGATTCGTCTTTCGGATTATCGTGGGAAAAAATATGTTATGCTTATTTTTTATCCTGCTAATTTTACACCAGTTTCACCTACAGAATTGACAGCCCTTAGTGATCGAATATCAGAGTTTCGGAAATTATCAACTCAAATTTTAGCAATTTCAATTGATAGTCCGTTTTCTCATCTTCAATCTTTATTGATAAGTCGTAAAGAAGGCGGATTAGAAAATTTAAATTATCCTTTAATTTCTGATGTAAGTCAAACGATTACGAATGATTATAAACTCTTAACCGAAGAAGGGTTAGCCTTACCAGGTGTATTCATTATTGACAAAGAGGGAATAATTCAATATTATACTGTTAACAATTTATTATGTAGTCGGAGTATAAATGAATTGCTTCGTATTCTTGAATCAATTCAATATGTGAAAAAAAATCCAGGCCAGGCTTGTCCTGTAAATTGGAAACCTTCTCAAAATACTAATGATCAAATTCTTTATTCACACCCTCTAAAATCAAAACTTTATTTTAGAGATTTATACTCTCCTAAAAAAAATTAAAATTTTATGCCTAAATTAAAGACTCGAAAAGCAGCCTTAAAACGTTATAAAAAGACAGGTGCAGGCAATTTTTTACGCCGTCACGCATTCAAAGGCCATCTTTTAATGAAAAAATCAAATGTTCAAAAACGAAAACTATCACAACGAGTTTGTGTTACTAAAAGTGATAGTAAACCTATTAAATTAATGTTACCTTATTAAAAAGAAAAATGGTAAGAGTTAAACGAGGAAATGTTGCCCGTAAACGTCGTAATAAAATTCTACAACTTGCCAAGGGTTATAGAGGTGCTCACTCTCGTTTGTTTAGAGTAGCAAATCAACAAGTAATGAAAGCTTTACGTTATTCATATGTAGGACGAAAACAGAAAAAACGTGTTTTTCGTAAATTATGGATTAGTAGAATAAATGCATCAGCAAGACAAAAAGATATTACGTATAGCCAATTAATAAATTCTTTCAAACAATCAAAGATTAATTTAAACAGAAAAATGCTAGCTCAAATGGCTGTTTTAGATTGTTCTAGTTTTTATAAATTAATTGATCATACAAAAGCTTTAAATTAAATACTTTATAAGTGTAAACTTATAAAGTATTTTCAAAATTACCTGTAAACAGTAATAAAATTTTAAATAAATTTATTTTCAATGAATATTGATGATGATTTAGAAAAACTTTTAAACAATTTACCATTTTTTATTTATCAACATTTGAATAATCATTCAAATAAAGATAAATTAATTGAAATCGTTTTAGATTTAGGCCGTCGGCCTGAAGCGCGTTTTACAACTGGACCTGAATATTTATCGCAAAAAATTATTTCATGGCAAGATTTGGATTATATAACTAAACGTATTAGTAAATTTAGTGGTGAAAACCGTGCAGGGATTGAAAGAACACTTCATCGTATAAGTTGTATTAGAAATAGGCAGTTTTTAATTAATGGGTTAACTTGCCGAGTTGGACGTGCAATTTTTGGAACAATTTCAATTATAAGAGATTTACTTGAATCTGGAAAATCAGTTTTAATTTTAGGTAAACCTGGAGTTGGAAAAACAACAATTATTCGAGAGATTGCTCGTATTCTTTCTGATGAAATGGAGAAACGAGTTATTATTATTGATACATCTAATGAGATTGCTGGTGATAGCGATGTACCTCATAGTGGTATAGGTCGAGCTCGTCGTATGCAAGTACCAAAGACTGAACTTCAACATAAAATAATGTTAGAAGCAATTGAAAATCATATGCCTCAAGTTATTGTTATTGATGAAATTGGCACAGAGCTTGAAGCTTTAGCTGCAAGGACGATCGCTGAAAAAGGCGTTCAATTGGTTGGAACAACTCATGGTAATTGTTTAGAAAATTTAATTAAAAACCCTTCTTTGTCAGATTTAATAGGTGGTATTCAATATGTTACAATAAGTGACGAAGAAGCTAAAAGACGTGGAACTCAAAAAAGTGTTTTAGAACGAAAATCGTATCCTGCCTTTCAGCTTGCTATTGAAGTAAATAATACTTATTCTTGGACGATTCATGAAAATGTTGAAAATTCCGTTGATTTAATATTACGTGGAAATTTTAATATTTCGCAAATTCGTAGTTTAACTCAAAATCAAAAACTTAAGATTAACTACCACATTATAAAGAATGATTTTTTAATAAAAAATTCACAATTTATAAATAAAGAAATGATATCAATTCATAGACATTGGTTTATAAATCATCAACCAACAAGTCGGGGTTTACTTCACTTAAAAAATACAACTTTAATTATTTATCCTTATTCTTTATCAAAAAATTTAATTCGAGAAATTTTAGTAAAACTTGGTAATAAAATAATTATTACAACTCAAATTAAACAAGCAAATCTTATTATAGGTTTGAAAAAACATTTGAGACAAAATTTTAGACTAAAAAATTTAGCTAATAAACAAAATATACCAATTTATACTATAAATCAGAGAAGTATTTATCAAATTATGCGGTTATTACAATTTTTTATTTCTTAATTATAAAAATCAAAACAATAATTGATAAAATTTTTGTTTCCATTCTTATACTAAAAGTTAAAAAGTCGTGAATAGGGTATAAGAATTTTATTAACATACGATTTCTAAAACAATTATAAAGGAATTGTTTACTTACTAATAAAAAGAATAATCTCTAGTATGAAAATTTCTTTTTATTATTTTATGTCCAAATTTTAAAGTATTCTTTTTCACTGATTCACTGAAATCATAGAAGAGTTAATAAGTAAATATAAAAAAGAGTAGATATAGTTAAAATACTAAATTACCTTTTTAATCTTATGCTGCTATTTTACAATCCTGACATATGTAGATTACTTAAGTAAATTATATTAATTACTATATCCAATATATATTATACTACATTCTCCTTAAAATAACAATATTAATATTGTTATTTTAAGGAGAATGTAGTATAATATATATTAAGGGGGGATAGCTCAGTTGGTAGAGCAGTGGATTGAAGATCCTCGTGTCCCCAGTTCGAATCTGGGTCTCCCCATTCTACTATGAATTAGGTAAAGTATTAAAAAATTTTGTTGGATCATCTTGGAATAAAAGGTCGACTATTCCTAGTGGACCATTTCGGTGCTTTGCGATTATTAATTCGGCAGGAGTAATATTTTCATTTTTTTTTATCGTCGAATTATAGTAATTTTCTCTATATAGCATTAATACTAAATCAGCATCTTGTTCAATCGATCCGCTTTCACGTAAATCAGATAAAACTGGTCTTTTATTAACACGGTTTTCAACATTTCGACTTAATTGAGATAACGCAATAATTGGAATTTGAAATTCTTTGGCAATATTTTTAAGTGTTCGCGTAATTTGTGAAATTTCTTGGACACGGTTTTCAGATTTTGATTTTGAGTTTACAAGTAATTGTAGATAATCGATAATAATTAACCCAATTTTATTTTGTTCAAACAAAATTTTTTTTATTCTAGAACGGATATTTAATGTTGTTAGATTTGGTTGATCATCAATGAAAAATGGTAATTGAGAATATTTTTGAATACTTTTTTTTAATTCATACCAATCTTCCTTATACAAATTCCCAAGCTTTAAACGGGTTTGACTTATTCCCGTCTCATTTGCCAATAAACGGTAAATTAATTGTTCTTTTGACATTTCAAGACTGAAAAATATAACTGGTAATTTATAATGTTTGAGTATATTTTCAGTTAAATTCAAAACAAAAGCTGTTTTCCCCATTGAAGGTCGTCCCGCAAGAATAATGAGATCTGATTTTTGAAAACCTTGGGTTAGTGAATCTAAATCATAAAACCCAGATGCTATTCCTGGTAGGTCTGGTTTTAAAGCTTTTTGTTTTAATTCTAAAAAAACTGTTGAAAATAGTTCTGCTGTAGTGAATTGTTTTTCTTTTGTTAGCTCATTTGTTAATGCAAATGATTTTTTTTCGAAATCGTTTAAAATTTTTTCTAATGGAATATTTGTAATATATGCTGAATTAATTGCTTCATAACCTAAATTGATTAGCGTACGCCGCAAAAATTTATCCTGAATTAATTGAATATATTCCTCTAAATAAACTAAATTAGGGATTTGATTTAGAAGTTCTAATAAAACTTTTGTACCTCCAATTTTATTTAAACAGCCAGTTTCTTTTAAAAAATCATTTAGTGAAAATATATTTACTGGAAGTTTTTTACGATACATTTCTATAATAGCTTTATAAATTTCTTGATGATTTATAAAATAGAAAGTTTCAGCTTGAACAGTTTTCATTGTAATTTCAATTGCTTCATAATTAATTAATAAACAACTTAATACAATTTTTTCTGCTACAAAATTATGTGGTAAAGGAGTTTTTGGAACTGAGAACTGTACCTGATTATCAAAATTTTTCATATTCATTAAAATTTAGTGTTTATAGTAACCTATAAAATAGAAGCCTTGTTTTTTAAACATATATGTATTACAATACTAATAATATGCGTCCTTAGTTCAGTTGGTAGAACGCTAGTCTCCAAAATTAGATGTCGAGGGTTCAAGTCCTTCAGGACGCGTTTCTCTTAAAAATAAGAGGTGTATTTTAAAAAATAGAATTTTAGTAATTTAAAATTTCCGTAACTAATTGATTTTAGAAAGATTTAAGCTTTAAGGCACTCTTAATAAAAATATTAAATCTTTAATTAATAAAAGTTAAAATGATATATCTCTATTTTATCAAGAAATAAAAATAAAATTATATGGCAAAAAAAATAACTGCATTGATTAAGTTAGCATTACCAGCAGGAAAAGCTACTCCAGCTCCTCCTGTAGGTCCAGCTTTAGGTCAACATGGTGTAAACATTGCAGCCTTTTGTAAAGAATATAATGCTCGAACAGCTGAAAAAATGGGACTTATTATTCCAGTTGAAATTTCAGTTTATGAAGATCGAAGTTATAGTTTTGTTCTTAAAACACCACCTGCATCTGTTTTATTAGCCAATGCAGCAAAAGTTAAAAAAGGTTCAGCAACTCCAAACCGAGTAAATGTTGGATCAGTTACAAGAGCACAATTAGAAGAGATTGCTAATATTAAATTACCAGATTTAAATACTACTAAAATAAGTAGTGCTATGAGAATTGTTGAAGGTACTGCCCGAAATATGGGTATTACAATTATAGATTAACGTTTAAGTTTATAAGTTTTTAAGAAAGAAATTATATGCGAAAATTATCCCGACGTCAAAACGAAAACCTTAAAAAAACTAAAAATGTCGTTCAGTCAAGTTTAGAAGAAGCGATTAATTTACTTCAAGAAACTGCAACGGCTAAATTTATTGAATCTGTTGAATTACATGCTAACTTAAATATTGACCCAAAATACGCAGATCAACAATTACGTACAACTGTAACATTACCCCATGGTGTAGGTAAAACAATGCGTATTGCTGTTTTAACAAGTGAAGCAAATTTCAATGAAGCTAATGAAGGTGGAGCTGATATTGTTGGTAGTCAAGAATTAATTGATGATATTAGCCAAGGTAATATTAATTTTGACTTATTAATTGCCACACCTGACATGATGCCAAAATTAGCAAAACTTGGACGAGTTTTAGGTCCGAAAGGCCTAATGCCTTCACCTAAATCAGGAACTGTTAGTACAACTTTAACAGAAACCTTATCTGACTTTAAAAAAGGAAAATTTGAATATAAAGCAGATAAAACAGGTGTTGTACACGTTAGTTTTGGAAAAGCAAATTTTTCAAAAAATCAATTAATTGAAAATTTAACATCATTATACCAATCCATTGAACAAAATCGCCCATCGGGTGTTAAAGGTAAATATTTTAAAAGTTTATTTATTTGTTCTAGTATGGGTCCATCTATTCAATTAGACTTAAATGCATTTGATTAAGTTATTTAAGTCTACTTGAGTATTTAATTATAATAATATATATACATTAACTAAAAAATTTTTATGTCAGATAAAATTAATCAAATTGTTGAAGAGTTAAAAACATTAACTTTATTAGAAGCATCAGAATTAGTAGCAGCAATTGAAGAGACTTTCGGTGTTGATGCATCGGCAAGTGTTGGTGGTGGTATGATTATGGCTGCAGCTCCAGCTGCTGTTGAAGAGGTAGAAGAACAAACAGAATTTAACGTAATGTTAGATGAAGTTCCAGCTGATAAGAAAATTGCTGTATTAAAAGTTGTTCGAACTTTAACTGGTTTAGGTTTAAAAGAAGCAAAAGAGCTTGTAGAATCAACTCCTAAAATGGTTCAAGAAGGATTAGGTAAAGATGCAGCAGAAGATGTAAAAAAACAAATTGAAGAGGCTGGTGGGAAAGTATCATTAAAATAAAGCTTTTTCTTTTAAAAAAGATATATTTAGAATATATCTTTTTTAAAAATTATATTTTTATTAAATAATTTTTTATTTTATTTTTAAATAGATCTATTTTGATTTATTGTTTCTGTTAATGAATTTAAAATTAATTTAATTGAACGAACTGCATCATCATTTCCTGGAATTGGGATATCTACTAGATCAGGATCACAATTAGTATCCAGAATCGAAATAATTGGAATACCTAATTTACGACATTCTTGAATAGCTGTCATTTCACGTTTTTGATCTATGATAATCGCAACATCAGGTAAATTAACCATATTTTTGACACCATTCAAATGTTTACGTAATTTTTCTAATTCTTTTAACCGCAATGATGCTTCTTTTTTTGGTAATAAATTAAAAATTCCATCAACTTCTTGTTGTTCTAATGTTTTTAATCTTTCAATTCGACTTTTTAAGGTAACCCAATTTGTTAACATACCACCTAGCCATCTATGGTTTACATAATATGAGTTAGAACGATTTGCTTGTTGAGCAATTACTGCACTTGCTTGACGTTTTGTCCCAACAAATAAAAATGTTTTACCTTCTGATGCGGCTTTTGCTACATATGAGTTTGCTCGTTTTAATAATTGAGCTGTTTGTACTAAATCTAAAATGTGAATATTATTTCGTTCCGTATAAATATAGGGAAACATTTTTGGGTTCCAACGGTAAGCTTTATGTCCAAAATGAACACCAGCTTCTAATAATTGGGCTAAGTTAACATCAGCCATAAAATTTAATAACTCCTTAATTAATTAATTAGTAATTTACATTAGTATAGAATAACAATAACAGATTGAAAAGAAATAAGTCTAGATTTTTATTTTTATTTTTTCCACATTAATTTTTGTTTTATTCTGTACTGTTGGATTAAAACAATTTGTATAACTTTGATAACCGGTGCCAGATGGAATTAAATGTCCTATAATGATATTTTCTTTTAACCCACGTAGCCAATCTACTCGACCTTCGATAGCGGCTTTTGTTAAAACACGTGTTGTTTCTTGGAAACTTGCTGCTGAAATAAAACTTGGATTATTTAACGCTGCTTTTGTAATTCCTAATAGTAATGGTACATAATAGGCTGGACGTTTATGATGAGCTTCGATAATTTCATTAATGTATTGAATATGATATAAATCAACAACTTCACGTGGTAATAATGGAGTATGACCTTCATGAGTAATTAAAACTTTTGTAGTCATTTGTTTAATAATAACTTCCAAATGTTTATTTGCAATTGAAACGCCTTGTGATTCATAAACAGACTGAACAGCATTTAAAATTAATAGTTGAATCTTTTTAAACGTTCGATAACTTGCTTCATAATTATTTGTTAAACGATACGAAGTTGTAAACGTTTCTTCACTAGAAAAAAATTGTTTTTTTATTCCGTAGTAATTGAAATAAATTTTTAATAAATTGTGTGGGTTAATTTTATCATTTTCTTTTATAGTTGTACCTAGTTTTTGAAATTCAAAGCCTGAATCAATACTAGTCTTTTGAATTAATAAACTCTTTTTTTGATTTGTTGCTAAATGTTTATTTGTGGGTTTCTTTTTTCGAGCTTCTAATAATTCTTCTATTCGTGGTAAACCTTGAACAATATCACCAGTAATTTCTTTTTCAAAATTTAATAAACCAATTACTTCACCTTTTTCGATAAATTCACCATTTTTACAATAAACGCTATTTACTTCTTCTTCAAAATAATCTTCTGTTATTGAATGAATTCCGATTGATTTATTAAAAGGATATTTTAAAAACTTTAAACCTGTTAAATTTGTATTAAAAGAAGCGTTTCTTTTAATTTTGTTATTAATTAAATCTGAACTCTTTAATAATAATGGTAAACATTGTTTAATTTTTAGTTCGGTATTTTCAATTTTAAAGTTCTTTAGAGTACTTTGTGATATATTTGACTCATTTTCTTTTTCTACTGAGAAATTTTTCAAAAATAATGGTATTGGTGAACTATAAAACTTTCCATTTTTCTTCATAAACATTTTTGAAAATTTGACTTTAAAACCATAAGATTTTTTATATGGATCCAGCCTTTCAACTAATGATTGTTTTGTGATATCATAATAATTTAGAAAGATATTTCCTTTGTTAGTAACTTTGTTATGGTTTAATGTTAAAAATTTATATTCTAAATCTGTTTTTTCTCGACCATTTTCAGTTTTACAGTTTGGGAAGAAATAAGGGCGTCCTTTTTGTACTGTTAAAAATTCACCATTATCGATTAAGATTTTTCCTGTTTGATTTACTTTATTATTATCAATAATTAATTCATTAACTGTTCTATTTTTTCCATGTTCTTTAGGAACAGTTATACAATCATTGTTTGATATTAAAAAAATTTGTTTTTTATTAGATCGTTTTGATTTAAATTTTACGATTTCTAGAGAATTTGCAGTTACTGATTCAAGATAACCTAATGTTGTATATGAATCAACAAATTGATTTGACCCAATATTTAGAGAAGATTGTAAGTTTGTATATTTTAAATGTGCAGGAATAAATTGATTTAAGATTAATTTCTCTAAAATTTTAAGGTTTAATCGTTTCATTTTAAAATAATTACTTAACTCAATTGTAATATTATTTTGTGATGAATTTTTTGAGTTTATATTTATACTTTGAGAAATTAAATTTATACTATTTGAAGTTTTAATTTTTTGATTTGTTTTATATAAATAATTAGTCTTATTATCTACCTGAAAAATTGATTCAGAGTTTGTATCACTATTAAAAATTGTTTTTAAATTTTTTCCTTTAGGAATTTCATAAATATTAAAAGGTCTAATTAATAACTGATTATTTGTTTTATTTGGAATATTTTCACACAATGATGGTTGACTTATTTGAATATTATTAAAAATAATTTCACCAGGATAATATACATTTTTATCTACTTGTTCAAATTGCTTACCTTGATAAACAAACCCAGCTTTAATTGCAATTTCTTCAATTATATTGTTTTTTTGTAAAACACTTATAATTCCTGCGGTTTTTGAACGTATATTTGGAATTATTTCAAAATTTTTTGAAATAAAATTCCCATTCTCAACCAATAAAATATTTTTATCACAATTTAATTTGTATGTTTCCTCTGATAGCCAGATTAAAGACCTTTGAAGAATTTTCTTTTTTAATTTTAATCTTAAAAAGATACTTTCCATTTCTTGGAAGTTTAAAAAATTTTTATAGAACATAAAACCATTTTTATCAATTTTAGGTTCTAAACTTTTTAAATAATTATCATAATGATTTTTACTAATTCTTTCATAATCTTCTTTGGTTATTTCATAAGGTATATTATATGAGATAAAATTATTCAAGGTTTCATGTTTTTGTTTAACTCGTTGATCATAATACATAATTCCACCTGTTAAGGTTTTAAATTTATTATTGAACGAACTTATAAACGGCTTATACTTTTTACACCGTTTCCAATTCTTAGAATTTGAATCTTCTAGTGTAATTAAATATTTTGAATTAGGCGAAGTAATTAAATAATTTTTATTATTTTTAGGATTAACAATTTTTTGAGCATAAGCATTTTCTAAAAAATATGTGTCATTTGTAATTTGAATTTGTTGTTCTAAGACACTTTTCTTTTTATTAATTGTTTTAATATAGCCAGAGTATTGGTTTATTAGTTTTGTTCTAAAAATATAACTATTTTTATTTATTTTGTGATCTGTATAAAAATTTAAAAATGAATTACTTGGAGCTTGGTAAACTTGACCAGATAAAATCCATAATAAGCGGTTTTGTGTTATTACATTAGTTCTTGTCTTTAACCTAGGAATAAAAATTTCCCCAGCTGTATCACTTAGTATTGGTTTTCTTTCTGTTAATGTTTGTTTTTCTGTACTTATTAGCTCTCCTATTATTGCTGATTTTTTAATGTATTGATTACTTTTTACAAATAACATTGTATTTCGTAATAATTCCACTTGGGTAATTTTTTCATTTGGTTGTTCTGGAATTACTATCAAAGAGCCTGAATTTTTAGTAACTAATACATCATCACCTCGATTTGTACGTAAAATAATTGTTTTTAAAATTTTAGAAAATTTAACAATACCATTTGTTGGGCTAATGATTTGTTGTCTAGCTTCTGAAGTAAAAATCCCTCCCGTATGAAAAGTACGCATTGTTAGTTGAGTACCTGGTTCTCCAATAGATTGTCCAGCAAGAATACCTACTGCCTCACCAAGATCAACTAAATTCTGATTAGATAAATCCCATCCATAACACATTTGACAAATAGAATGGTATAAACTACATGTTAATGGTGAACGAATATGAAATTTTGAAATTTGTTTTTGTTTAAAGAGCTCTAATAATTTTAATGTTATTTGTGTATTTGACTTAGCAATTAAGTTCTTAGTTTTTAATTCATAAACTGGTTTTGATAATATTCTTCCGATAATTTGTTCTTCGTCTATTTTATTTTTAGTATCTATAAGAAATGAAGAAGATGTTAAACAATTTTTTTCTCGAATAATAATATCTTGTGCAATATCAATTAACCTACGAGTTAAATACCCTGAATTCGCTGTCTTTAAAGCTGTATCAACAATACCTTTCCGAGCACCATAACCCGACATTAAATAATCTGTAATTGTTAATCCTTCTCGAAAATTCTTTTTAATAGGTACACGCATGATTTCACCGCTAGGATCAGCCATAAGTCCTCTCATACCTACAAGTTGACGAACTTGCGATAAATTTCCTCTCGCACCTGAAAAGGCCATTATATAAACCGAATTTAATGGGTCATAGGTTTTAAAATAAGATACTACATTATCTTTTAAGGACTCACTTGCAATACTCCAGGTATCAATAATTTTTTGAAAACGTTCTACATCGGTAATTTTTCCTTTTAAACAAATTTTTTCTGCATTTAAAATATCTTTATTTGCTTTTTCTAACATCTCGTTTTTTGTCGCAGGAACTTTTAGATCTTCAATGCTAATAGAGATACCTGCTTGTGTTGCATATTTAAATCCAAGATATTTTAATTCATCAGCTAATAAAGAAGCTTGCATAGAATCGTATTTTGAAAAACTCCACGCTAACAGCTCTTTTAATTGTTTTTTATTAATAAGTGTATTTTGATAACTATAATCTTTCATAATCCTTTTGAGTTATTATTTTTTAACAATTAAATTTTACAATTCAATATTTAAAGTTGTTTGGATTGTATAATTTAAAAGAACACGTCCGGTTGTCGTTTGTAAATATTGAACAATTGTTCTGTCATTTTTATCTTTACGGATTTGGAGATTTTCATAATATTCAATATAGCTTTCATCTTTTAATTTTATTTTTTTTATAAATTTTGAAGGTTTATGAATTTTATGTTTATAGCGAACCCAAATTGATGTGTGAATTTCAATTTGATCTTGGTTATAAGCTAATATAACGTCATTTAAATCAGCAAAATAATGATTGGAACCTAGTAATCCCTTAATATTATTTACAGTTAAATAATAACAACCTAATACCATATCTTGACTTGGCATAATAATTGGTTCACCATTTGCAGGTGATAAAAAATTATAAGGAGCTAACATTAACATATAACATTCTGCTTGAGCTTCTACTGATAGAGGAACATGAACAGCCATTTGATCACCATCGAAATCTGCATTAAAAGCTGAACATACTAATGGGTGTAACTTAATTGCTCTACCTTGGACAATAATTGGCTCAAAAGCTTGTATTCCCAACCTATGTAATGTAGGTGCACGATTTAAAAAAATAGGATGATTTGCTAACACCTTTTCAAGAACAGGGTCAATAATTGGTTCATTTTGCTGAAGTAAATTTTTAGCAACTTTCATATTACTTGCTAACCCTTGATTTATTAATTCACGAATTATAAAAGGTTGAAATAATTCAATAGCCATTTCATAAGGTAAACCACATTGATTTAATTTTAAGCTTGGGCCTACCACAATCACTGATCGACCAGAATAGTCTACCCGTTTACCAAGTAAATTTTGACGAAAACGCCCATGTTTTCCTTTTATAATATCTGATAGAGATTTTAATGGTCGATTACTTGCGCTTAATGCAATTTTTCCTCTTTTCCCATTGTCAATTAAGGTATCAACAGCTTCTTGTAACATTCGTTTTTCATTTCTAATAATTAATTGAGGAGCATCAATTTCTAGTAATCTTAAAAGACGATTATTACGTGTAATAATTCTTCTATATAACTCATTTAAATCAGATGTTGCAAAACGTCCACCTTCTAGTTGAATCATAGGTCTTAATGCAGGTGGAATAACTGGTAATATTGTTATAATCATCCATGATGGATTTGCACCTGTAGTTAATAAATTTTCTAAAATACGTATTCGTTTAATTGACTGATCACGTAATTTATAAATTCGTTGATATTCCCATTTTTTTGACCAGTGTGAAAAATTATAAAAGGGTTGTTCTTGATGCAGTACTTTACTGCAAAGCATAATAAAGTTTCGTGTTTTAATTATTTCTTGCTCAAGATTTAATTTTTCTAATTCGCGTTTAATTAAAACTGCACCAATTAAATAGTTTGGTGTTGATCTTAATAGATATTTTGGTGTATTTCTACGACGATTACGCGATTTTGAATATGGTTTTAAAGGATAACCTGTAAATCCTAATTCTCTACAACGTCGATACTGTTGTAAATCCCAATGTAATCCGTAAAAAGCAATTTCATCTTCGGCAATAAAATAAGCAAGAGAGGCTAATTTTATTCGTTTTATTCGTTCATCATAAAAATTTACAATATTAGATTTTTTTGCTTTAGACTTATCTTTAAGAAATTCTTTACAATTTAAAAGTGCTTTTGAACTTGTTAAATAATTTCGACATTCAAGACTTGAGGATGGGTATTCAGGTATATCTTTATTATCTTTCTCTTTAATGTCTTTTGAGTCTGCAAATTCTGTCCATCCAGTATCTAAGCGTTTTTCACATTGTTCTACTTCGAGTAATAAAGCAATATAATTAGGTCGACTATTAGTATACCAAACATGTGTAACAGGGTAAATTAAATTTATATGCCCCATTCTATGACGCCGAACTCGTGACTCTGTTAACTCTACACCACAACGCTCACATATTAAACCTTCATATCTAACTCGTTTATATTTTCCACAGGCACATTCTAAACTTTTACTAGGGCCAAAAATCCTTTCACAAAATAATCCATCCATTTCAGGTTTAAATGTCCGATAATTAATTGTTTCAGATTTTTGAACTTCTCCCACAAATTGACCATTCGGTAATTTCCTATGAGACCATTGTAGTATTCTCATAGGAGAAGCTAATTTTATTTTTATATAATCAAATTCTTTTTCAGACCTTATCATAATGATTTTTTAAAATGAGATATTATTTATATTTGATGTATGAGAAAATGTTTTTAATAGAGGATTATATTTTTCAATTAAATTTAATTCAATTTCATATGATTGATCTGAACTAAATTCATCAATTCTATAAGTACTTAGATCTAATCCAATTGATCTTAATTCTTGTACTAAAACTTTAAATGATTCGGGCACTCCAGAAGTTGGTATTGGTTGACCTTTAATTATAGAATTTAAAGTTTCATTTCTTCCTTGCATATCATCAGATTTAATTGTTAATAATTCTTTTAATGTAAAAGATGCACCAAATCCTTCAAGTGCCCACACTTCCATTTCGCCAAATCTTTGACCACCATGTTGAGCTTTTCCTCCTAAAGGCTGTTGAGTTACTAATGAATAAGGTCCTGTTGCTCTCGAATGCATTTTATCATCAACTAAATGAATTAATTTTAACATATAAGCATTACCAACTGTAATTGGATTATCAAATTCTTTACCTGTTCTTCCATCAAGTAATACCATTTTCCCTGGAGAATAAGGATTAAATAACCACGCTTCATTATTTTCGACTGAAGCTTGTCTTAATTTCTTATTAATTAAAATACGAGACACCTCTGATCCATACATTTCGTCAAATGGTAAAATTTTAAAGCGACGATTTAATTTATGTCCTGCCAACCCTAATAAACATTCATATAGTTGGCCAACATTCATTCTTGATGGAACACCTAAAGGGTTTAAAATAATATCAATTGGAGTTCCATCTGGGAGGAACGGCATATCTTGTCTCGGTAAAATACGCGAAATGATTCCTTTATTTCCATGACGTCCTGCAATTTTATCCCCTACTTGAATTTTTCTTATTTGTGCAATAAAAATTTGAATTTTCTCAAATTTATAAGCTAGTTTTGTTCGACGGTTAAATGTCAAAGTTTCAATAACCCTTCCATATTCACCTTCAGGCATTCTAAAAGATGTATCACGAACTCCTTTAGCTTTTGCTCCAAAAATAGCTCGAAGTAATTTAGATTCTGGTAATTGTTCAGAATCATCTTTAGGAATAATTTTTCCTACTAATATATCACCTGGTTTTACAAATGTTCCAACTGTTACTATTCCATCTTCATTTAAATTTTGAACATCAGAAATACTTAAATTAGGAATATTATTAGTTGTTTGTTCCGACATTTCTGCTGTTCGATCAATTTCAATTTCATATCTTTCAATATGAATAGAAGTAAAGATATCTTCATAAACTAAACGTTCATTTATTAAAATTGCATCTTCAAAATTATATCCTTGCCACGGCATATAAGCCACTAAAACATTTTGACCTAAAGAAAGTTCACTGTTTATAATTCCTGGCCCATCAGTTAACATCTGGCCAGATTTAATTTTTTCCCCTTCCCAAACAATTGGTCTATGATTAATACAAGTTTCTTGGTTTGAACGTTGATATTTTTGTAAATCATATTTATAGTGGCGACCTGAGTCTTCAAGGATAACAATTTTATTTGCTGTTACAGATTCTACAATTCCTGCCCGTTGAGCGTTTATTACCATACCTGAATCTAAAGCAATTTGATTTTCCAGACCTGTACCAACAATAGGTTTTTGTGGTAGTAATAATGGAACTGACTGTCGTTGCATGTTTGAACCCATTAGTGCACGATTGGCATCATCATGTTCAAAGAAAGGAATTAATGAGGCAGCTACTGAAACAACTTGAATTGGAGAAACAGCAATAAAGTCCACTTCAGATGGTGTAACAGTTAAAAAATCTTGTTTATATCGTATAGGAATCAAGTTTTTTGTTAAATAATTTTCTTCATTTGTTGAAATATCAGCAGGAGCAATTTTATAAAAATCTTCAATATCAGCTGTTAAATAAATAGGATTTCCAGTTTTAATTACTTTTCCATTAATAACTCTCCAGAAAGGAGTTTCCAAAAATCCAGATTCGTTAACTCTTGCACATGTTGTTAGCGAGGCAATCAAACCGACATTTTGTCCTTCAGGTGTTTCAATTGGGCAAATTCGTCCATAATGACTAGGGTGAATATCACGGACCGCAAAACTAATACGATCTCGATCAAAGCCTCCAGGTCCTAATCCACTAATTCTTCGTCTATGGGTTAATGAAGATAATGGATTTGTCTGATCCATATACTGAGATAATTGACTTGCCCCAAAAAACTCGCGAATAGTAGCTCCAACTATATTAAAACTTGATAATTGACTAGAATATGTTTTATTAGTTTGACTGCGTAATTTACGTAATAATCGTTGAAAACCGATACGGAATAAATTTTGTAATAATTCCCCAACTGACCTAACTCGACGGTTTTTTAAATGATCAATATCATCACTAACTTGTTTAGAAGTAGATAATGTAATTAATTTATCAATTATTGCAAAGATATCTTCATAAGTAATTGTTATGATACGTTTCGAAAGTTTGATATCTAACCTATTATTTAATTTCGAACGGCCAATTTTTCCTAAACGATAATAAGAAGGATCAAAAATACGAGAAAATTCGGAAATATTTTTATAATAATTTTTGTCTAAATTAAAACGTAATAATTTATTTTCTTGAGATAGTGACGATGTTAATATGGGTTTATTAAAGTAAAAAAATTCAGAATTTTGTAAGTTTTGACAAATCTCTAAATCTGTTACACCCATTTCTTTTAGTAAATGTATAATCGGTTTTTGAGTAACTTTATCAAGTTGAATGATAATTTCATCTTCTTGATTCTTTATAGGATATTTTGCTACATTGATTTTTGTATTTTTTTGAAAACCAAATCTTACCCATGATCCATATTCAGGAATTAATGTTGCTGTATATAATTCTTTTTCTCCATATTTTCTTTTATAAATATCTTTTATTAAATGATCATTTTTATATTGAATAATTTTAGATTTTGTCTTTAAGTATTTCGTTTTATTTTTAAATATTTTTGCTTGGGATTGTTTTCTTTTCTTATCTTTTTCGTTTTTTGTAAAATTGTATTTAAATTTAATAAGTTCTTTAAAACTATTTGTAAAGTAAAGATTTGATTGTACGTTATTGTTTTGAATAACTGAGTTAATCTTTGGTGTAATATTTAATTTTAATAAGTTAAAATTATTTAGATAAGTAAAATTTTCTAAATCTCTAAGTAAAAAACTAATTATTTGATTATGCTTATTTAAACTAAGTAAGTATTCTGATTTCTGAAACAATTCATTATATAAAAGTCTAATTTGGTTAAATTCGTTTAGAGACGTTTCAGCATTTCTTTTTTTTAAAATTTTATGCGTAACAATTGTTTGCGTTAATAAATTGAAACATTTAATAATTAAAGAAATTCTATCTTTATTTTTCGGGTGGTTAGTATGTAATAAAAAATTCAACCATTTTAAATAAATATTAATTCGTTTTAATTTTGTAGGTAAGTTATCTGTTTGAAATAAACTTTTGTATACTTTAAAGCATTCGATAAACGAAAGGCTAAAATTTATTTCATAATCTTTTATTTGCTTAAAAGAATAAAGATTAATTGCTTCTCCTTCCCAATTCCAATCTTCTTCTTTTTTAATGAACCTTATTTTCTTTTTTTTATCACTAATTAATTTTTTTTTTACTCTTGATTTTAAAAAATACAATCTACTTTCCGTAGGTAAAATTTCACTTGGGGGTGTAAAATTTTTTAGTTTGCCTATTTCACTAGAAATTATTCTTTTAACTTTTTTATTTTTTTTTTGATGTTTATTCTTTTCAAAATATACACCTGGACTTCTAATAATTTGACTAACAATAACACGTTCACACCCATTGATAACAAAAGTAGCAGAACTTGTCATTAATGGTAAATTAATTATTGGAAATTTGCTATGGTATTTTATAATATTTGTCTTTTTATTTCTAACCTCTAATGGAATTACAAGTTGCGCTGAATAATTAGCCGTATATTTTTTCGCTCGTACTATATTATAAATAGGTTTTACTAAACTATATTCTTGTCCAAACAATATATATTCAGTATTTTGACTAAAATCATAAATTCTTGAAAAACTAGTTAGTTCTTCATTTAAGCCTTGAGCAATAAACCAACAAAAACTTACTCGTTGCATTTCTATAAAATCAGGTAGAGCAGTTGTATAATTCATCATATATTAGTTTAATCGTTTTATTAGTAATGTATTTTAGATACAACAATCACTATTTTTCGCTATTGTTAATAATTTTGAAAAATAAATTCGTGATTTAACTTTCTATTTTTCAGATCAAAATTATAATCATTTTTTATAGTATTAATATTTTAACTTGTTAGGTCTTTCAATTTTTTACAATAAATTTCATTTTCATTATGAAAACAAAAATTTATTTTCGGAAATAAATAAAATTTAAGTATAGACTTTATAATGGTGGTATTTAGTTTTTCTTACTATCTATAGTTAATATTTTTTAACTAAGTTTTTTATAATTTAAGTAAGATTTAATTTAATGTGGAAAGGTTAATTTTATTAACTTAATTAATTTATGAAAAATCGAAAATAACAAATTTTGCATTGATTTTATTACATTCGATTTTTCAATTTTTTAGAATTATGCAGTCTTTAATAAAGCAGCTAATTTTGCTTTTTTTCGTGCTGCTGTATTTTTATGATAAACATTTTTTTTATAACCTTTATCAATTAAACTATAAATTGAATTTAGCACAATTTGTACTTTTTCTTTATCAGTAGTATTTTGTGAACCTTTATAAATCTCTAAATCTTTTAAAAATTTTTTAGTTAATGTTCTTACTGAACTTTTATAAAAACGATTTTGAAGATTATTACGTTTAGCTATTAATATGCGTTTCTTTGCTGATTTGTTATTTGCCATAGCTGCAATTTAGATAGGTATTTATATATTGTAGTTTTATTTACAAAAATATACTGGATTTAGTAAAAAATTGGAAGTTTTTAAATTTAATATTTTAAAATACAATATTAAACTCTTGATAATATACTAATATTCAGTCATTATAGTAAAGTAAAAATAGTATTAAAACTTATTATTATAGGAATTTTTATGGCAAAAAATAAAGGTACTAGAATATTAATTACTTTAGAATGTACCGAATGTAGAACAAATGCAAATAAGCGTTCTGCCGGTGTTTCACGGTATTTAACTCAAAAGAATCGTCGAAATAATCCTCAAAGAATGGAGCTTAAAAAATATTGCCCACATTGTAATAAACCGACTATTCATAAAGAAATAAAATAAAATTATGTTAGCACAAAAACAAAAATTAGCACCTATTGGAAATAATCAAAAAATTGATTATAAAGATATTGATTTATTAAAATTATTTATTACAGAACAAGGAAAAATCCTTCCACGGCGAGCAACAGGAGTAACAGTACAACAACAACGTCAAATTGCAAAAGCCATTAAAAGAGCACGAGTTTTATCATTATTACCATTTGTAGCTTCTAATGAACTTTAAATTTTTAGAAGTTAAAGTTTATTAAGATGACGTAAGGAGGAATTCGAGCTAATGGGAGTAAGGAATTTTATTGATCGTGTATTCACAGTTATTTCCGATCTAATTTTAAAACTTTTGCCTGCTAGTAAGCAAGAAAAACAAGCCTTTGCATACTATAAAGCTGGTATGGCAGCACAGGCAGAAGGTGATTATGCAGAAGCATTGGAAAATTATTATGAATCATTGTATTTAGATGAAGATCAATATGATAGAAGTTATACACTTTATAATATTGGTTTAATTTATGCTAAGAATGAAAATTATCCCCGTGCATTAGAATACTATCACCAAGCTGTTTCTTTAAATTCAAATTTGCCTCAAGCTTTAAATAATATTGCAGCAATTTACCATAGGCAAGGCCTTTTAGCTTTGGAGATGGCTTCTCAGGACTATGATTCTACAATGGAAATTTCTGAAGAATATGAATATATTGAATTAGCAAAAGGATTATTTGATAAAGCAGCAGAATATTGGTATCAAGCCCTTAAATTAGCACCTGATAATTATCCAAGAGCACGAAATTGGTTAAGAATAACGGGTAGGGCTAAATCGTTAGACTCTTTTTAAAGAATAATAATTAGTTAAAAAGAGAAAACATTTTATTCAAGAATTCCACTTATTTTGGTGTACAATGGTAAATAGTTAATAAATTTTAAATTTGTTATTATTTTGAATAATTCGTTGAATTCTGAAAGTATATTTATTCTTAAATATTTAAAATATTTTAAATCAAAATGGTAGAAACTACAAATAAAGGTTACGTTTGTCAAATTATTGGCCCAGTATTAGATATTGAATTTCCATCTGGAAACTTACCACCAATCTATAGTGCAGTTAAAATTGAAACTGCAGATGGATTAGGAAATATTGTTGAAGTTCAACAATTATTAGGGGATAATAAAGTACGTGCAGTATCAATGCGTTCAACAGATGGTTTAAAACGTGGTGTTGAAGCTATCGATTTAGGTAGTCCAATTTCTGTTCCAGTTGGTACTGTAACATTAGGACGAATTTTCAATGTAATTGGTGAACCAGTAGATGAACAAGGCGATGTTTCTTTTGATCTAACTTTACCAATTCACCGTGACGCTCCTGCATTCACAGAATTAGAAACAAAACCATCAATTTTTGAAACAGGTATTAAAGTTGTAGATTTATTAGCTCCATACCGTCGTGGTGGAAAAATTGGTTTATTCGGTGGTGCTGGTGTAGGTAAAACAGTATTAATTATGGAATTAATTAATAATATCGCTAAAGCACACGGTGGTGTATCGGTTTTTGGTGGTGTAGGTGAACGAACACGTGAAGGAAATGATTTATACGAAGAAATGAAAGAGTCAGGTGTAATTAATTCAAAAAATTTCACTGAATCTAAAGTAGCTTTAGTGTATGGTCAAATGAATGAACCTCCAGGAGCACGTATGCGTGTAGGTTTAACAGCTTTAACAATGGCTGAATACTTCCGTGATGTAAACAAACAGGATGTTTTATTATTTATTGATAATATTTTCCGTTTTACACAAGCTGGTTCTGAAGTATCTGCGTTATTAGGTCGTATGCCATCAGCTGTAGGTTACCAACCAACTTTAGCAACAGAAATGGGTGCTTTACAAGAACGTATTACTTCAACAACTCAAGGTTCAATTACTTCAATTCAAGCTGTTTATGTACCTGCGGATGATTTAACTGATCCAGCTCCAGCAACAACTTTCGCACATTTAGATGCAACAACAGTATTATCACGTAATTTAGCTGCAAAAGGTATTTATCCAGCGGTAGATCCATTAGATTCTACTTCTACAATGTTACAACCTGGCATCGTTAGTGATGAGCATTATGAAATTGCAGAAAATGTAAAAGAGACATTACAACGTTATAAAGAATTACAAGATATTATTGCGATTTTAGGTATTGATGAATTATCTGAAGAAGATCGTTTAACTGTTGCTCGTGCACGTAAAGTTGAGCGTTTCTTATCTCAACCTTTCTTTGTTGCTGAAATCTTTACTGGTTCTCCAGGTAAATATGTAAGTTTAGAGGATACAATTAAAGGATTTAAAATGATTTTAGGTGGTGATTTAGATGATTTACCAGAACAATCATTCTACCTTGTAGGAAATCTTGACGAAGCAATTGCAAAAGCAGAAACTCTAAAATAAGGAGTAATTGATATATGGTTATGAACATTCGCGTTCTAACTCCAGATAGAGTTATTTGTTCTACAACAGCAGATGAGGTAATTTTACCAGGTTTGACTGGTCAAGTTGGTGTTTTAGATGGACATGCAACTTTAATTACCGCTTTAGATACAGGTTTACTTAGAATCAAATTATCTAATAAATGGACACCCATTATTTTATGTGGTGGTTTAGCAGAAATTGATCGTAATCGTGTTACTGTTTTAGTGAACGATGTAGAAGAACTTGTTGCTGTAGAACTAAGTGAAGCTACAAAAGAGTTAGAAAAAGCTACAGCAGCAATTGAAAGTGCTGAAACAAGTAAAGCAAGATTAGATGCTTCACTTGAGTTAAAAAAAGCTACAGCACGTCTTGAAGGAATAAATTACTTATCATAAAAATTAATATTGGTAAAACTTTAAAGTTTACCAATATTAATTTTTATCAAAATTTTCAGTTAAAAAGACAACACCATATTTTTACTTAACAGATACTACATAAAATAAAAGGTCTATAAAATAACTTTATGGTAAAAAATTCGGATTTTAACTTTACAGATAATGCTACAGTAACTTTAGAATTACCCTTTTCAGAGCATATTGAAGAACTTAGACAAAGATTCTTTCATATATTTTGGATAATTTTATTTTTAACTTGTGTAGCGTTTATTGAAGTTAAACTTTTAGTTAAAATATTAGAACTCCCAGTTGACAATGTAAAATTTTTTCAGTTATCACCAGGTGAATATTTTGTTTCAACTGTAAAAATTTCTTTTTATACAGGTTTACTTTTTGGAAGTCCTTTTGCAATTGGGCAGATTATATTATTCCTATTACCAGGTTTAACCAAAAAAGAAACAAAAGTTATTTTACCTTTATTGTTGAGTTCATTATGTTTATTTGGTCTAGGCTTACTTTTCTCTTACTATGCTTTAATTCCTGCAGCCTTAAACTTTTTTTTAAATTATAGTGATGAAGTTATTGAGCCCCTTTGGTCATTTGATCAATATTTTGAGTTTATACTTGTTCTTTTTTATAGTACAGGTTTAGCTTTTCAAATTCCAATTATACAAATTTTGTTAGGGTTATTAAATTTTGTATCCGCTCAACAAATGTTAGGTGCATGGCGATATGTAATACTTGTTTCAACAATTATTGGGGCAGTTTTAACACCTTCTACTGATCCTCTTACACAATTATTGCTTTCTTTTGCAATATTATTACTTTATTTTTCAGGCGTAGGTATCTTGTTTTTAATAAAAAATTAATTTATATATATACTTAAAAAGTATTTAATTCATGGCAACTAACAAGTTTTTTAAAAGTCTTTTATTTACTTTAACGATTGCTATAAGTTTATTTGGTTTTTCTGTAGAAGATTCATTTGCTTATCCAGTATTTGCTCAACAAGGTTATTCAAACCCACGTGCAGCAAATGGTAAATTAGCTTGTGCTAACTGTCATTTAAATCAAAAAGCTATTGAAATTGAAGCACCACAAGGTGTACTTCCAAACTCTGTATTTGAGATTGAAATAAAAGTACCATACGATGTAAATCGTCAACAAATTAGCGCTGACGGTAAACCAGCAGATTTAAACGTAGGTGGAATCTTAATTTTACCTAAAGGTTTTAAATTAGCTTCTAAGAAGCAAATTTCTCCAGAAGTTAAAGCAAAAAATAAAGGTGTATTTATTTCACCGTATAGCACAGAATTTGATAATATTTTAGTTGTAGGTCCAATTGCTGGTAAGACACATCAAGAACTTATCTTCCCTGTAGTTGCACCTGACCCAGATAAAGATGCAGATGTTAAATATTTAACATACCCATTCTATGCTGGTGGTAACCGTGGTCGTGGTCAAGTTTATCCAACTGGTGAGAAGAGTAATATTAATGCTTTTGGTGCTTCTCAAGCTGGTCAAGTTACAGAAATTACAACTACAGAAAAAGGTGAGTCTCAAGTTACAATTGTTAATTCAAACGGTGTAACAACTTCTCAAACACTTTCAGCAGGTTTACAATTAATTGTAAAACAAGGTGATATCGTAAAAGCAGATCAACCATTAAATATTGACCCTAATGTTGGTGGTTTTGGTCAAGAGGAATCAGAAATTGTATTACAAAGCTCTGCACGAGTTCTTGGTTACTTAGTATTCTGTTTCTGTTTATTATTAACACAAATTCTTTTAATTCTTAAGAAGAAACAATACGAAAAAGTTCAAGCTGCTGAACTTAATTTTTAAACTCTGTACATTAAAGAGATACAATTTCAATTCTTTCTGTTACTAGTATAAAATCGTAATAAAGAGTTTATATTGATAGTAAACTATCAAATTATATTTTTGACCATTGATATTTTGATATATCAGTTCAAAAATATAATTAGAAATGACGAAAAAATAATTGTCATTTCTGATATTTAATTACACTAAATATTTTTATATATACCTTTCATTAATAAATTTTCTACTTTGGGAAAAAAAATATTGGCAAGCATTTTTTAATTTACTGACTTATTGGGATTTCTGATTAACTTTGAATTTATTTATAAATATAAAATAATTAAATTGGCTCTTAATAATCAATTAATTTGAAATTAATTGATTATTATTTTTAAATAAGTTTAATCTTCGATTTCAAAAACTTGTTTAAATACTTTTGATACTTTATCACCAGAATCTATTGATTCTAATGGATCTTTTCGTAAACGGTGACGTAAACATAAAGTAATAATTTTTTCAATATCTGCAACTGTTACTTTATCTCTGTTATTATAAGCAGCATGTGCTTTTGCTGCTCGGTTTGTTACAATATCACCTCTTAGTCCATCTACGTCTAATTGACTACATACTTCTGAGATTTTAACTCGTAAATCGTAATCAATTTGAACAGTTGGTAATAATTTTTGGGCACTAACAATCCGATCACGTAACTCTTGTTGTTGAGCTTCATAATTTTCTAACCATACACTTGGTGTTTGGTCAAATGAAGTTCGTTCTTCTACAACTTTTACACGTAAAATAGGATCTTTCACTGTACGGATTTCTGCATGCATTCCGAAACGATCTAATAGTTGTGGACGTAACTCCCCTTCTTCAGGGTTACCAGATCCAACTAGTACAAATCTAGCTGGATGGCGAATTGAAATTCCTTCACGTTCAACTGTGTTCCAACCAGAAGCTGCTGAATCTAATAGAATATCAACTAAGTGATCATCTAATAAATTAACCTCATCAACGTATAATAAACCTCTATTAGCTTTTGCCAATAAGCCTGGTTCAAAAGCTTTTACACCTTCAGTTAATGCTTTCTCAATATCAATTGTTCCACAAACACGATCTTCAGTTGCACCTAACGGTAAATCAACCATCGGGATTTTAATAAATTCTGTCTCTAATGTTTTACCATTTTGAATTGCAGTTTTTACTTCATTTCCCATTAAATCTAAATCTGATTTATGTGAATTAAAAGGATCGTCTTTTATTACTTCAATTTCTGGAAGTAAATCAGCAATGGCTCTAATTGTTGTTGATTTCCCTGTTCCACGGTCTCCCATAATCATAACCCCACCAATTTTAGGGTCAATTACATTCAATTGTAAAGCTAATTTCATTTCTTCTTGACCTACAATTGCTGTAAATGGGAAGACAGGTGAAGAGAATTTTTTTAAATCTTGTGTTACCATAATTATCAATTAAATATATAAATTTTTGATTAAAGTTTAGATTATTGGTAAAGTGTTGCACCTAAACGGATTGCTAAAACACTTGCCAGTAAAGCAGACATTAATGCGATATAAACTTGAAAATCAGTAATCATAATATTATTTTTTGTATAAATTTTTAAGGTAGTTTGATTCTAAGGAATTAAAGTATTATTGGTTTTTAATAATATTTTAATAAATTATAGTTTAAATATCGAATTTAAATATAATTTATTAATTTTTATATATTACCAGCTTGATTTCGTAACACCTGGTAATAGACATTGATGAGCCATCTCACGTAACACATGACGTGACACACCAAAATCTCTATAAAAACCTCTCGGACGACCAGTTTTCCAACAACGATTTCGAATACGAATTTTTGAACTATTTCTTGGTAAGCGTTGAATTTTTGAGTGAATTTCTAACTTTAAATTAAAATCACTAGTACTATTATATTCATCTAATAACGCTTGGCGTTTTGATTCATATTTTTTAGTTAATTTAATTCGTTTTTTCTCTCTTTCAATCATACTTTTTTTTGCCATAAATTTGTCGAAACTTTTAAATAAATTTTAAATTACAATAAAAAGTTTGTCATAAAATTTAATCTTATTGCAAACTTTTTATATTTTAGACTAATTGTATAGTTAGAACTCTTATATAGCAATATTTAAAATATATTATAACCTAGCCATTGAATTACTTATCTAACTTAATTTTGAAACATATGCTGAATTTTTATTTGGAAGAATTGTATATGTACTTAATAATTCACGGAATTCATCCCCGTCCATTGTTTCTACATCTAATAAGCGTTCAACAACTAAATCAATAATAACTCGATTATCTAAAATTATTTGAAGAGCTTTTTGTTCACAATAATTAATAATTTTACATACTTCGTCATCAATTCTATCTGCAACACTTTCTGGATAATCTGAACCTTGATTCATATTTGCACCTAAGAATACTTGACCGTTTGATTCATCTTCAAGGGCAATTGGACCAATATTTGACATACCAAAACGTGTTACCATTTGACGGGCTAAATTTGTAACTTGTTGTAAATCGCTACTTGCCCCAGTAGTTACTTCTGGGTCACCAAAAATAACTTGTTCAGCTGCGCGTCCACCTAATGTACCTATAATTCGTGCTAATAGTGCAGAACGAGAAATTAAACTTTGATCTTCGTCTGGTGTAAACCATGTTAAACCTTTTGCTGATCCACGTGGTGTTATTGTGATTTTTTCTACTTCATCATGAGATTGTAATACTGTTCCTGTAATAGCATGACCAACTTCATGATATGCTATTAATTTTTTGTTTTTACTATCTTCCATTGGAGTACCTGCAATACCACCAATAACCCGATCAATTGCTTCATTAACTTCGTTTTTTGTAATTGTAGTTTTTTTATATCTTGTTGCTAAAATAGCAGCTTCATTTAATAAATTAGCTAAATCTGCACCTGAAAAACCAGGAGTTCTATTTGCTAATTGAACTAATGAAACATCTTCTCCTAATGGTTTATTTTTTGCGTGAACTTTTAAAATACTTATACGACCTAAACGATCCGGTAAATTAACAGTTACTTGGCGATCAAATCGTCCTGGACGTAATAAAGCAGCATCTAAAATATCCACACGGTTTGTTGCACCAACAACAATTACCCCTTTATTTTCTTTAAACCCATCCATTTCTGTTAATAGTTGATTTAAAGTTTGTTCACGTTCATCATTCCCACCACCAACTCCTGCTCCACGTTCTCGACCTACAGCATCAATTTCATCAATAAAAACAATACAAGGTGCATTTTCACCAGCTTTTTGGAATAAATCTCTTACTCTTGCAGCTCCAATACCTATAAACATTTCAACGAATTCTGAACCAGCTACACTAAAGAAAGGAACATCTGCTTCATTTGCAATTGCTTTAGCTAATAATGTTTTTCCTGTTCCTGGAGGGCCTACTAATAAAATCCCTTTTGGAATTTTTGCACCAACAACTGTATATTTTTCTGGCTCTTTTAAAAATGATACAATCTCTTCAAACTCTGCTTTTGCCTCATCAATCCCAGCAATATCACTAAAA
>Ga0208923_1000021_pt1:42500-45000 | contig 47723 bp, 51 predicted proteins | sample ColrivemetaGS575_FD_187620 | JGI IMG/M metagenome (GOLD analysis project Ga0208923, IMG submission 187620) | Estuarine microbial communities from the Columbia River estuary - Freshwater metaG S.575 (SPAdes) (version 2) | ecosystem: Environmental > Aquatic > Marine > Intertidal zone >...
TAAATTAACGTAAAAAAAAAAATTTTCTATTAAAATATAGATAGAACGTTAAATATTTAATAAGGTTTTACGTATGACATTAAATTTAAAAACACCGTTTCCTACTTTTGGTGGAAGCACTGGTGGCTGGTTACGTGCAGCTGAAGTTGAAGAAAAATATGCTATCACTTGGACAAGTGCAAAAGAACAAATCTTTGAAATGCCAACAGGTGGATCAGCAATAATGCGTAATGGTGAAAATTTATTATACTTAGCTCGTAAAGAGCAGTGTTTAGCACTTAGTACGCAACTTAGAACTTTCAAAATAAATGATTATAAAATTTATAGAATTTTTCCAAGTGGTGAAGTACAATATTTACATCCTAAAGATGGTGTTTTCCCTGAGAAAGTAAATCCAGGACGAACATCAGTAAATAGTCGTGGGTTCTCTATCGGTAAAAATCCGAATCCTGCTTCAATTAAATTTAGTGGAATTACGACTTATGAAAGTTAATTTATATTAAGATTAGTATAATTACTAATCTTTTGGCGAGATGGCAGAGTTGGTCGATTGCGTCTGATTTGAAATCAGATGAATCTTTGCGGATTCCGTGGGTTCGAATCCCACTCTCGCCTTTATTATTAGTGTTAAAGTAAACCTTAGAAATTATTATATGTGCTTAACTGTGTAAAAATCTTTTATGACTATTTCTTATGGGTAAAGTATATGATTGGTTTGAAGAACGATTAGAAGTTCAAGCCATTGCAGATGATATTTCAAGTAAATATGTACCACCTCATGTAAATATTTTTTATTGTTTTGGTGGGATTGTTTTTACATGCTTTTTAGTTCAAGTTGCTACAGGTTTTGCAATGACATTCTATTACCGACCTAGTGTTGTAGATGCATTTGCATCAGTTGAGTACATTATGACAAGCGTAAACTTTGGATGGTTAATTCGTTCAATTCACCGCTGGTCAGCAAGTATGATGGTGATGATGTTAGTATTACATGTATTCCGAGTATATTTAACAGGTGGGTTTAAAAAACCTCGTGAGTTAACATGGGTAACAGGTGTAATTTTAGCTGTTGTTACTGTTTCTTTTGGTGTAACAGGTTATTCTTTACCTTGGGATCAAGTTGGATTTTGGGCTTGTAAAATTGTAACAGGAGTTCCTGCTGCTGTTCCCGTTGTTGGACCTCCATTAGTTTTAGTTTTACGTGGTGGTGAAAGCGTTGGACAAAGTACACTTACACGTTTTTACAGTGCACATACTTTCGTTTTACCATTAGCAGCTGCGGTGTTAATGTTAACACACTTCTTAATGATTCGTAAACAAGGTATTTCAGGACCTCTTTAATCTGAATTATATAATTTAAATTTAATCTTTTTGATAAGGAATTATTATGTCAATAATTAAAAAACCAGATTTAACAGATCCAAAACTAAGAGCAAAACTTGCTAAAGGTATGGGACATAACTATTATGGTGAACCTGCATGGCCAAATGATTTATTATACCTTTTCCCAGTTTGTATTTTAGGTACATTCGCTTGTTGTATTGGGTTAGGTGTAATGGCTCCAACACAAATGGGTGAGCCTGCAGATCCATTTAATACACCATTAGAAATTTTACCTGAATGGTATTTCTTCCCAACTTTTAATTTATTACGTGTACTACCAAATAAACTATTAGGAGTTTTAGCTATGGCTGCAGTTCCTGCTGGATTAATTACAGTACCGTTTATTGAAAATGTAAATAAATTCCAAAATCCATTCCGCCGTCCAATTGCAAGTTTAGTCTTTATTTTTGGCTTCATTTTTGCTGTTTGGTTTGGTATTGGTGCATGTTTACCTATTGATAAAGCTGTTTCATTAGGTTACTGGTAAAAAACGTTCTTATAATATATTTTGGTAGAAATTTTTTTCTACCAATATTTTTGTATTTTAAATTCTTTTAAAAAGGTCTTGACATATTTATTAATCATTTTATAAAATTGTCGTTGCATCATATGATGTAATATTAGTATTAGAAACTTAAAATTAATATTAAAGTTTTAATTTTACTAATATACTATTTTATAATGATAAAATATGTTCATAAACAATTTACACTTTTGGTTAAGTAGTGTTTTATCTTTATTAATTAATATTGATCAAGAAACAATTCTTGAGTTTTTAGGTATTGATGGACCTTTTAATACTGAAGATTATTCCTATTTATTTGAAACTACTCAAGTTTCAACACCAGTTTCGTTTCAAACTTTTAAATTAATAATTCAGTCTATTTGGGATCATTATCAACATGGGTTAGGATTTGTTGATATTGAAAATATTGCACTTTTTATTTTAGTTTTAAGATTTATTTTTCTTTCTAAAAAATATAATATTAAGACAGGATTTTTTATTACTTGTATTGGTTTAGGTGCAGGTTATTTATGGTATATGCATTTACGAGATTTAGCTTATTATTATATGCGTACTCTTTGGATGTGTCCTTTAACACACAACCTTGCATAT
>Ga0208923_1000023_pt1 | contig 45754 bp, 65 predicted proteins | sample ColrivemetaGS575_FD_187620 | JGI IMG/M metagenome (GOLD analysis project Ga0208923, IMG submission 187620) | Estuarine microbial communities from the Columbia River estuary - Freshwater metaG S.575 (SPAdes) (version 2) | ecosystem: Environmental > Aquatic > Marine > Intertidal zone > Estuary ...
TAATTATTTAAAAAATAAATTAAATTGGTCAATTTTACCCGAAGACAAATATTACACTATAGCGTATAATACTGGGAATGATCTTTGGAGATTTGAAAAATATGACAATATTCCCAGTGGGATATTGATGCATCATGGTAATTGGGTTGGTGGGATCGAAAACAAATTAAAATTATTAGATTATATAAAGAGTGAAATTTCAAGAAAAAATACTATTTGATACAACGTACTTAAGAATAAAATATCCATTAACACCATATCCGTGTTATCATCAGGGTCTATATCTTGAAGAATTTTTTTGTGATTTCTTTATTAAAAATTGTTTAGATAAAGAATATTCTAGATACTATCTACCCATTTTTTGGACTAACATATATCAGAGAAATTGGATATATGGGTATGTTAATCCAGTAATTAAATGCTATTTAAATACTATACCGAAAGATAAAAAATATTTCACAGTCTGTCAACATGATGATGCTCCCATGGAAAATGTCGATTTTCTAGACATAGATGTATACTCAGCGGGTGGAAATTATGCCAAGGGCATCCCCATACCTTTAATCTGTTCCAAGATGCCTTCTAGCGTCTTATCTGAATCAAAAAAGAGCATACTGTGTAGTTTCGTCGCATCTAATACTCACTCTGTTAGGGAAAAGGTTGTAGAATATTGCCAAAAACACAATGTTTTTTATGTGTCATCTAAAACTTGGAAGTATGATGTTAATAAAACAGAGTTTGAATCTTATGTTGATATTATTAAAAAATCAATCTTCACCATATGTGCTAGAGGTTATGGTAAACAGAGCTATCGTTTTTATGAGGCATTGCAAATGGGTTCTATTCCAGTTTACGTTTACGACAATGAGCCATATTTACCATTTTTCAATGAAATAAATTACGAAGATTTTGCAATAGTATTAAATGTAGATGATATTGATAAATTAAAAGACATTCTTCTATCTAAAACAGAAGAAGATATTCAATCTATGGTAAGAAAAGGTAAGGAAATATATGATCAATATTTCACCTTAGATAAAGTCACATCTAAAGTTATAGACCTTGTGGGTGGATTATGATCTGATAACAATAATCCAATTCATCCACTGTTGTTATCTTGTGTAGATTTTTTAAACATCTAACTTCCCATTTATTTTCAAAACACATTTCTATAACTTCTTTATATGTTGTTTCGTTGTGTATTTCTACAAAAAGACAATCCATTTTTTCAATTAAATTCTTAGCACCTATAAGAACCAATGTTTCAGCTCCTTCAGTGTCTATTTTACATGCATTTGGTTGAATTTTTAATTTTTCTAAGAAAATAAAATCCAATGTTGCACAATCAACTGTTCCTCTTTTGATGTGTTTTATCGTGAAATTGGTGTTCAGAGAGTCATTTCCAAGAATGTTTCTAGTTGCATGGTCACCATTACCTTCGTATATATCAACTTTACCATTTTTATCGGAAATTGCGGCATTGATCAATTTAATATTTGAATCATGACTTGTTTTAGATTTTAAAATATTAAAATTTTCTAAATCTGGTTCTATCGCATATATCTCCTTTATTTTCATCTTTTCATTTATACCAAATGAAAAGATGCCATGATTAGCTCCGATATCCACGACAATACTATTTTCTGGAACAAATTCTTGAAATCTGCTCAAAATTAAATTATCCCAATCACATGCTCCAGTACATTCTTCAATAAAACTCATATTTTTTTATTTATTTATTTATTATATTATAAAAATCAAATTGACATCGATGTGTTGAAAACTAAAATATTAGTACAATGAATTACGACATTTTTTCAAATAAATTAGAAAAGTATATTATAGGAGATATTGAATGGGGTGGTTTTGGGGCCATGTATGCTAGAAGAAAGTTAATAATGCAAATAGCTCATGCTTTCAATCGTATACCTATTTTCAGATATACTTCTAATGTATACGATGACCCGTTTAAACAGTTTGATATTAATTTAAATACCTTGAAAGAGAAGGAAATTAATGAAATAAGTAAGTTTAATTTTACGGATTCAGAAGATGTTGCCGTATTTTTTGATTTTGGTGCATATTGGAATAGTCCAAATATGCAAAAATATCAATGCTGGCATCCGCAAGAGGTTGATTATTTGAGTTATTCAGGATTCTTATACAATCTTTTAAAATTAAACGATAATTACACTTCCAAAGTCAATGAACAGATATCTTTCATAAAAGAAAAATATGAAATCAATACATTTGGAAATGTATTGGCATTGCATTTGAGGAGGGGTGATAAAATTACCGAAAGCCCCTACTTATCGGAGTCGTTCTTACTCGAAACTGTCGAAAAGTATTATGATGGTAAGAAGATTTTTGTAACGAGTGATGACTTGGATTATATATATGAAATTGAAAACAAGTATCCTAATTATGACTTTATATATGATAGTGACGAAAAACGATATGGTGATAAATCAGTATCAAATGCTGAGATGGTTTTAAGGAATCCATCATTAAAAGAACAAGAAACCCTAACTTTTGTTAAAAATGTCGAGATATTGAAACAATGTAAGTATGTAATAGGAACTCATAGTGCTCAAATGACTAAAATTGCTGGTTCAATCAACTCCTTCCTAAATAAAAAGGACAATTTATTGTTGATAAACCCAGAAAACAATACTTTTGAGAAGATGGGTAGTTCTATTTCCTCTTCTTAAAGATTTCTTTCATTATATTCTTTACGTCTGCCTCGGATGTGTTTGGAACACAGTTTTGCCATGCTGGTAAAACTCCATGTTTTTCCTTAAAATACAATGCGGCATTTTCAATGTTTTTCTGCCAATCTTTTCTTGGACGTATTGTGCTGCTTTTCTCGGAACATTCAATTTCATCTAAGTAATCCGTACTATTGGCAAGATCAGACCAATTCCAATATGGCGTAGTATATCCAGCTTTAGCTATTCTGTAAGAGTGCTCAACGTGCTCAAATGCATTTACGAACTTCTCGTCAATTATACCTACTTTATTCAATACTTCCTTAGAATAATAACAGAATGCACCAACACTGTGAGTATTAATAGATAACTTAATGTTACCGTAGTCGATTATGAATTTTGGTGTTGGTTTTCCTCCAGAAACACCATTCTTATTAGCTGGTCCATGATATGCAAAACAAAAATGCTGTATTCCTGTCACGTTTTTAGCTCTAATGTATTCATTCAGCACTTCTGCATTTTTAACAATTATATCATCTTCCATTATGAAAATATGATCAGCACCCACTTCTATAGCTTTCTTAAATAATATGTTTTTACTTTTACCAACTCCTATATTTTTTTTGTTTTTAACATAAAAGACATTTTTTTCAACATCAATGTCCTCTTCACCGTCATTTACAACTGCCAAAAAATCTAAATTTTTGATATTTTTAACAGATTCGTAACATTGTTTGAAGAATTTCAATCTATTGCAAGTAATTATTCCTAGAAAAATCATCTTGTATATCTTATCCCAAATAATAAATAATTCAAATGCCAGATGGAATTAATATCAGAACACTTACGAGAGCAGATAAAGTCGATATAAGCGATTTACTTCTAATTGATAATAAAATTTTAGGAACTCAAATAGTTTCCTTTAGTTCTGTTGTATTGTCTGGTACTCAGGTTTCATTTTATTCTGATTTTATAAATTTATCGACCAATCAAGATAAACTCAGTTTGGATCTATATTCTTTATCTGCCACTACAACGACACTTTTAAGTGGGGGCGTATCTCCTTCAGGAAAATTCATACCAGACAGAGTTGGCATAATGTACTTTGCGGCTAATACGAAAGATTATTTTGTTTCGGTTGGAACTATAAATAGTAAAGATTGGAAAAGAATTTTAACCGTAAATCACTAAAATGTCATTATACAATACAAAAAAAGTTAAAGAATTGCCTCAATTGGAAGAAATAATTGAAGGAAATTATTTGATTGTGGAAAATGAAACTGGCACAAATATAATCGATTTTGCCGATTTCGTAATTGGACCCAATAATGTTTCCTTTTATAATATAATTGCAACATTGTGTTCTAGATCGATGTCAATGTCAGCATCTGTTGATGCGGGTTTTCAGACTTTAAGTACAAACGTATTAAGTGCTGTCAGCCTCAGAATAGATGCACTAACAGCCAATTATCCTAGGTTGTTCGAAGTTTATCCAAATACAATTACCGTAAATGCCAATGCGTTTTACGGTAAAACCGATTTCAATAGCGAGATTTCAAGCATTTTGATAAATGACATCAATGTATCTCCAATAGACAAGGGTGCATCATTAATGAATTGGGCTTTATTCCTATCATCAGCAGTAAATCCAGGTAGTCCAAACCCATACACCTATTCCATTATAATTTCGTCAACCACAAGCCAAAGCATAGCAGCATCCTTTGCCACCAAGGTCACGAAATACTATTAATCCCTAACGTGAAAGTTTAAAGCTTTCGTTAGTTTACGAATTATATCTCTTTCAGATACATTCTCAGCCTTAAGTCTCTCAACTTCTTTCTTAAAAGACTTAACAAATTCTGGTGAAAGCGCAAAATTTCTAGGATAATACATCCTAGATCTTATTGGAATAGACTTATAATTTTCTTTAATTAAAGAATTTGCTCTTTTGTAAAACATTATATTATTATTTATGTAATAATAATGCTTTTGTTTTCTTGAGCGGTTGCTTCCTTCTGTTCTCTAAGCAATTTATTCATTTCTGCCAATTCATTGATATCTATGAGAGACTGATCTTCACCATATGCATCTCCATCTTCCGTAACATACATTGCAATTTGAGCTATTCGTTCAAATGGCTCACCATGTATGTCTATAATTGCGGGAGCATTGTCTTTATCAAAGAAAGGCAACGAATCAGCCCCCTTTTTGTATTTATTTAAAATAGCTTTGAAAATATTGTCTATTTCATCAATATAATTAGCGTCTATCTCTCGAATGCCATTGCTTTGAATTGGAGGCATTAAATCCCTAGTACACAAGAAAATAACATCAAAGTTTTGCATAGATTGCCTAACCTTGTAGAGAGTGTATTCCATTACTTTCTCGGTAAATCCCTTCATACCCTTACCATAACACCACATCGTATATACCAAATTATCTAATGGGCATCTATCATAAATTACTTTTTCATGTGCAGTGAATTTATCCGATTCAGTACATAAAATATCCAATATTTCCTTTTGTAGTTTAGGTGTTGTATTTTTAGAGTGTTTCTTCTTCTTTACCAATTTCCTATAATCACCTTTAACCAAAGAATATGTGGGCCATTTTTGTAAAAAATGTTGAATTGTTGTAGACTTACCACTGCAACTTGTTCCTGAAAATGCAATCCTCATAAAGATATCTTACAATGATAAAATAATAATGCAATAGAAAAAATCACATAAACACAACGTTTATCATGTGCCAATTAATTGCATTTACATGTTACGTGTATATGTGCCGTCTCGATTTTTTGTATATTCGCCATTTCCCTCTTCTTCTCTATTTGAGCGTGTTTTTCCAGAAAGAGTATTTCCTATATCTCCCAAGAAATTAGATGCGGAACCCAACACTCCACCGAATTTAGATTGTGGTCTTAAATCGGAACCCTCTCTTCTAACTTTAATATAATTAGGTTTCAAATATTCGCCTTGCCCTTTTTTGGGATTCTTGATATATAGTTGAACTTTTGGATCACCTAATTCGTCTGCCGATGCTGGCGCATATCTACCGCCACCCATGTCGATGTATGCGTTCTGTTTCGATCCAGCGAAGTTAATTTGAGGAGATGTTTCAACTTTTCCTGCAATTCCTGCTTCATTTGGGGAAACTTCTGTTTTTCCACTTTTCAATGCACTCAACAGCGACAAATTCTGAGAAGCGGTTCCTCTATAATCAGAGATTCTCATTTTTTGAGCTAGTGTTTTACGTGATTCAAAATCACTGGGCTGTCCTTTACTGTCCAAATAGTCTATAATAGAATCTGGATGATATGTTTTATCTGATGGTGTTTCAGTTTCGCCGCTCTTGGACTGATCCGCTCCATCAGGCTTATCTTCATCATAGTCAACTTCACGTTCAGAATCTGTTTGATCTGCTTCTTCGGGCTTATCTTCATCATATTGCAAGTCCTCTTCATCTGGACTTGTCGGTGTGGGTGGTTTAGCTGCTGAATCAGATGGCTTTCCTGATGCCTTTGGAGAAATTTGAACCTTAGAAAAAATTGGATTGAATTCAGAATCGTATTTTTCTGGGAAAACTTGCTTTAGAGAAGTTGCAAATGAAGTTAAAATATCTCTTACTGGTATTTGTTTATCTACCGTGTATTTTTTAGCTTCTTCTGTATTATACTCTCTGTATTTTTCAATTAAGTTATGAGCATATTCTATGGTAGCATCATCGTCGGCTAATCTATCGCTATTTGCTAAAGAATTGAATTCTTTAATTCTTTCAAAAACAGCTGCAATATCTACTTGCTGTTGATATACGCTTTGATCATCTTCTTTTAAAAATCTATTATTCATATTTTTATTTATAAATCAAGCATCTCAAATCCTGAACTTGGTTGTCTAGCGGGATTGGTTTTTTTGCGACTTGGTGATGATTTAGGCCTGGTAGGGGGGTTCATACTAAAGCTCGGTGTGGGTTTTGTTGGTGTGGCCTGTGAGGACTTTGCTTCACCCTCTCTTTTAGATGCGAGTGTTTGAGGTAAGAAATTAGGATATTGTAATTCACCTTCAGACTCAATACCCTCTCTACCAGCTCTTATTACTTTTTGAACTCCCATAGCTTTTGCATTATCTATCGAGGGTTTTTCTAACCACCAAGGAGCATTTTTCTTATAGTATTCCTTGCCAGCTTCTTTAAACTCTTTCTTGCCAGCCGAGTCAAGCGCACTTCGTAATCCTTTTCTTGCTATTTCGGTAGATACTCCTCCGCTTTTAAGAGTGGCTTTTATTGAATTGGCCGCTTTCTGTGAGATTGTTTTATTTTTAAGCATACTGTTACACATGGTCTCAAATGCATATTGAAGTTCTTTACTTCCTTTAATCACATCTAGAATTTTACCCGAAATTGAACGAATTCCCCCCTTTGACCCAGATCTAATAGCTCCTTTCGCAGTAGCCTTTAACGCAGCCCAGCCAATTCCTCCAACTCCAGCAGCTAAAAGGCCAATATTAGGAAGAGCACTGTAACCATTTAAAATTAAAAGTGCAAAATTTTCAAGTGATTGATCCTGTTCATATTCTTGAAATGATTTTATAACATCTGGATAACTGCTAATTCCAGTTGGGTCTAAAACTTTGCCTACGAAAATGGCCCACTCTTTAGCTTGTTCCCAACCAGAGGTTTCATTTTCATCCGCTTCTAAAAAAACCCTATTTTTATAACTTTCAAAAATTAATTGTGAATCTCTGTCTCTCATATATTATTATTTAATCAAACTATTTAGCATTTAAGTATTCTTTGAGTATTTTTTGAAAATATCTTGACCCGCTCCAGCGGCGACTTTAAGTGCTTCCTTTGCAGAGTCAGCTGTAATGCCTTTTGAGTAAATATTAGCTATATCAGCCATTAATTTGTTGGTGTCAGAGTCTTCATCGTATACTGGTTCCGTTTTTGCTGTTTGTTGAGATTGTTCGCCACTTGCTGGTGTCGTTTGTTGAGATTGTTCGCCACTTGCTGGTGTTGTCTGTTGGGGTTGTTTGTCAGCAGATGCGTATGATTTATTTGGATTAATGTCTCCTCCGCTTTTTAACATGGCAAGTCCTTCCTGCATTGATGCATCGTCTATTCGCCTTCCTTTATTACCGAAACCCTCGGCGGCGGCTGTAGCTCTCATCCATTGAGATAACCAATTGGGATCATTTAATAATTCAGCAGTTATTACTTGGTTGTTATCCATTCCAATTAATGACATGGTACCACCCCATCTACCGTTTACCCAGTAATATCTCGCTTGAGCTACGGTTTTTCCTATTACTGGCATGGATTTCAAATGAGCCATATTAGCAGCGATACCGTTAGCTAAAGTTGGATATCTACCTATTGGGTGTCCTCCCCCTATTATACCATGACCCATCATTCCATATTTTTCAAATTTCTGAGAAGGGTATGCACCGCCTGGATTATTGTATCTATCAGAAGCTGGTCTACCGTCAGAGGGAGATATGTCCATTCTTTTACCGTATGCTTCTAAAATTAAATTGCAAAAATTATCAAATTTACTCATTTATTATTATTTAGTCGATCATATAACTAAATAAATATATAACATATGATAGGAAAAAAAGACACCCATTGCATTTTTGAACAATACCGTAGCGTTTTAAAAGAACAAGCACAGGAAAGCAAGGTATCTACCCTCTTGAGTAAAGTTAAGGCATCCAGTTTGGACTCTTCAACCAAATCTGAACTTTTAGAAATTTTAGAAAATCCACAAGTTCAAGAATTGTGCAAAACCATATATGCTCAAAAAGCACACGGAAATGGTGATGCCGATGCTGCGGGATATTCTTCTTACCCAGAAGCTGGATCAGCGGAAGAAAACGAAGAACAATATCAAAACTGCCATCTAATAGCAAATCCTAGAGAGAGAGAGATCTGTGAATACAATAAAAGAAAAGTTGGACGCGCTAGTATGGCGGCTCAGGGCAAAGTAGATCCAAATGAAGTTCTTCGTCGTTAATTTTTAAGCTCCCCAACTAGTACCGCCAAACGGATTAGACCATCCACTCGTCGTGGGGTTATTGCCAATGGGTGCTGCGTTTGACTTTTGTGGTTGAACACTCACATCGGGTGTTTGTAAAATAATATCAACTGTAGCCACTTGTTCCACACTTTGAACACCGTAATCCTTTAAACACTTTGCAATGTAACTTGCTAATACGGAATCCTCGTTTTTCTTTAAGAGTTTATCTAGATCTTTTTTGAATTTATTATTGTCCATGAATTAATTTAGAACAATAATGAAATTAATCAACTATTAAGTCAAATAAGCAAGGATTTCGTATTTTTTCTTGGATTGAAAGCCATCTTTATCTGGTGATTCAATATTCTCCCAAGAAAAACTAATTCTGGAATTTTCAATTTCCACACCTTCAATGAAAGGATTATCTGTTTGTCTGCTGAATTTTAGTAGAATACTGCCCTTTTCTCCCATGATCATATCACCAGTGACCATTTCCAAATTATATCCGCACGAATCTAGTATATTACCAACCTCTTGAAGTCCTTTACTTATACTATCTACCTTTAAGTTACCACCAAGCATTTTACTACTATGGATATGGTTGGTTATTTTAATTCTCTCTTTTTTATTGATCGTGGGACTTTCAACTAAAGATAAATCAGATGTTTCTATATCCGCGTCTTTATTTTTTTCTTCAACTACTTTTTTTTTAAGCAAACCGAAAGATTCCTTGAGCAAGTGCTTGATGAAACCATCAAAAGATTCTTTAACAACCGATTTCTTCTTTTTCTTAGCAACTGGCTTCTTTTCCACTTTAGCCTTTTTAGACTTGTCCTCAAATTTCTTTTTTAAGAAAAATGGTAAAGGTTTTTTATCGCCTTTCTTTTTAGCGGATTTATCAGATGCATCAGTTTTTTTCCCTTTTTTATCGTCTGTTGCAGTTTTTTTTGATGTTGTTTTTTTGAATGGCATAATTAGAATTATTTATTACTTCTGAAGTGTTTTCCTATAAAGATTTAAAATATCTTCATCATTTAAACCCATTTGTTTAAGATATGTTTCAATAAAAGAAATTTCATTAGATGATATCACTTGCTGGACATCAGCCGATTCAATATCTTTACCCAATTCTTGTAATTTAGCTACGAGGTGTTTCTTAAACGTCGAAAGTCTCGACCCATTAAACTTAGTTGTTTTTTCAGCTTCTTGTGGAGTCTCGACATCCATAGGCTCAATATGAGCCTTAGAGACGGTTTGTATAGGATCAATTCCCGATGGAGTGTTGATAATAAAAACTTTGAAGTCCATTTTGCTTCCTGGACATTCTTGCAGTATATATCCTTCATAATGTGGTGAATTCATTATACCCAACTTCTCAGACCATACAGGATCGACCTTGATACGTACTTTTTGAAGTTTTGTAGACTGCACTGCTTTTTCCAATAGACCTATGAATTTCACAATATTATTTATCTTTTTTCAATCTTCTTTGTTGACATTAATGATTCCACCATTGTTTTTAATGAAATCCTCACCTAATAATACCTTATGTTCATTTTCACTTCTGTCAGCTATTGAAAAAGGAACACCTTCATGGGATTTACCATTAATTGATACATTAAACCTAACAACTGGCCTATCTTCTTTATTACCAGAACCAATGTGTATTTTTATTTCTTCTTCATATGGTAATGATATTACTTTACCATCAACGGTTTCAAATTTAACCATATTATTATCTTTACCTAATATTATACCGTGTATAACATTGTGTGCTGTATTTCCAGTGTCCGTTTTGGCTTTAATTGTACCTATGCCTTCTATGTATATATCCTCCACAATACCCAAAACATTTTCCATGATTAAGTTGTATAATTTTATAAATTTCATTGTTTAATATATCACCAATTCTTGCAACTTAAATATTTTGCAGTACCTGGTTTTGCAGAAGAGCAACCATGTCTGGCGCGAAATGATTTTTTACGTTTAGTATTTCCGCTTTTTCCAGTGGCTTTGACTCCTTTTTGTCCAAAATGAACTCTTTTATAACCCTTCCCTTTAGGATTTTTAACACATTGCATCCATTTTTTACCCTTTGATGTAGATGATGCTTTTTTGGTAGGCCCTGTGCAACGTGCTCCCTCTAAAATTAAATTAACCACTTTATCGAAATTTTGCATATTATTATTTAGCTTAATCATAAATAATAACATGGGTAGAAAAAACAGTCTATTGGATATTTCCAAAGCATACGAACAAATATTAAATGAGATGAATGCAGGTATTCCTTCTTCTGCTCAAAATTCACTTTATAGAGATGAAAACGAGGATGAAGGACAAAGTGTAATTATCAATAATGCAGATGATCCTAGTCAGATAACATTTACAGCTGCTGCTCCTAGACAAAGTGCTGAAGACATGGCACAAAATGCAAATGCTGCCGATATGAATAGAGCCTCGTCGTGTTCTAAATGTGCAGATGGTCAATGTGGTGCTGAACAGGCTGATGAAGAAAGTACTTGTGGGTGTGGAATGAGTGATTGTTCATGTGGTGAAGAAGGATACGATGTATATGATAATTCCAATCTAGAAATGGCGAAATCCGAAGTATATAAAATTTTAAAATGTGCAGACGAATTAATGCAAATTTTAGATTCATCTCCAAAGATGGAAGCATGGATGTTAAGCAAATTGGTAAAAGCTTCTGATTTTGTTTCATCAGTCAAAGACGTAATAGACTATGATTTATACGACAAAGAAATGGGGCATGATATGTCTGATCTTTCTAATGGAATGAATTTAGTTGGGCAGATTACAAGCATGTTGAGTGGAGAATGTAAAGCTGTAAATGAAGCTGTAATTAAAAGAGCAAGATTCAATTTAGAAATAATAAAAAACAAATGAGCAGATTTCACAACTTATTAAACAGAGCATATAGAGAGATTATAACTGAACAAGAACAACCTCCTATTCCTGAGCAACCACCCGTTCCAGATCAAGCGGCACCTACACCTGTTCCAGAGATTCCAGATGCCCAAAGACCGCTTTCACCAGAGGGACTTGTGTTTTTGGTTAGGTTGTTGCCGAAGGCATTAATGATAGATACTCTAGAAGAAAGAGAACAATCCATGTTGGCAGACATTGGTGAAATCAATGAAAACAATGCTAGAGAAGTGTTGAAGAAAATAATTCCAATTATTGAAAAATACGCTCCATCTACTGACGATTTACCAAAAGTTTAAAATCTGTAATTTTTTCAGATAAGGCATTAAAATTATTACCCATTAATAATTTTTTCAATCTCTTCGAGTTAAATGTGTTTTTTTCATAAAAAATATCAGCTTTCATTGAAATTTCTTTATTCATACCTTCTGAATTATCATATTTTTCACAATAATAAATTGGAATAATTAGTATTTTAGATATTTTACTTAAACAAGATTCTATTGTATAATCTTTTATAGTTTTCTCAAATATTATAATTGGTTTATCTAAATTATTATTTTTTAATTCTATTAATAATTGCAATATAGAATAATAAATTATTAATTGTTTTTTATTTTTAATACTCTGTGTATTAAAGTCTATTTCAAATTTATTGCAGAATTTTATTATATCATGTAATATATTATTATATAGAATATTATATTTTATAATATAATAAATCATAGTTTATTTAAATATAAATTGTATTTAATGTGGAACACAGAGTAATTATAACTATACTACAGTATTTTGTCAAGCGATATTTTTTTATTTTTTCCTAATCTAACATTAATAATTCCATTTAAACATTTTTCATCAAATAAACAATTGTTTAAAACTTGGTGTTTCATTTCACAATATTTCAATTCAAACTTCCCACCCTTAGTTAATGTGATGATTTCAAACAACATCCCAATCTTGCTTTTTTTAGAAATATAATCATTTATTAAATTAGAAGATGAAGTGTAATCTTTCCAATCGCTTTCAACCACTTTTCTTCTTGCATTTACATTACCCTTTAATGGTTTTAATTTCTTTTTAGATTGCAATTGCTTTGATCCAATGTACCAATAACCACTTGGTAATGTGATTCTATAAACGAATCCAAAATACTCTTTAGATTCATCACCAAAAGTTTCTATGTTTTCCACTCTTACCCAATGCCCCAAATCTTCTTGATCATTTATCATTTGATCTTATTTAGGCGGCCATTGTGTTTGATTTTATCGGAGCTGTCTTGGCTATTCTTCTCATTGCTGCCCTGCCCTCTGGTTCATTTAAAAGTTTTTCGAAATCAATTTCTGAACCATATCCCAATTCATTAAAAGCATTACGTTGTCTGCAATAATTCATAAATTTTTCCCATTGTTCGTCTGCTTCTTTGGATCCCAACGCTATATAATCAGCATCATACCCTAACGCTATTCCAGTTTCAAGATAATACCATCCTTTCAATTCAGCTAAAACTGGAGCGAATTCATATTGTAAATCACCTCCTGTTAGTTTACTTTTCCTTAAATTGCTGGTGCCAGAGTCTTGTGCAGTATGGGTTGCTTCATGTTTATTGACATCATACGCTAATCCATCTTCCCTTTTATAACTCACTGGACCTCCCTCAAGTTCAGCGATACCCGATTTTTCATATGGTTCGTTGGCATTTAAAAATATATTATGTTTAACGGATTTTTTCTGACCAAATGGCGTGTTTGTGATAGTCATTGTGGCTCTAGCTTGACCGCCGATCCCAGGAGCCAATTGTTTAACTTCAACGGGTATCACTCGATCCAAGTTTTCTTTACTGTAATTTGGCAGCTTGAATTTCTGTTGTAAATAATCGTCTTGACCTGATGCATTTATATCGGATATGATTTTATCCGCTAGGTTTTTACCGTATCTGGAATATAATATTTGTCTCAATGTGAGCGTGTAATTCTCATTAAGCGTTTTTAAAATTTTATTGCACTCATTATCAAAAGTCATGTTATTATTTATGTTTTTTATTCTTACGTTTCTTTTTTGATACTACTCTCTTACGTCTTCTGCTTCCCATAACATATGGTAAGCCAGCATATCCTGTTGCATAGAAATCACTGTTTCCAAAATCTCCACCATGACCAAATGATTCACCAGAACCCAGTGCTCCACCAGAACCAGCCATATTGTCTTCTTGGATTATTTTAGGTAAACCTTGAACTAAATCACCCACTTCTATTTTATTTCTATCAAACCATCCCTTGGGAACTTCTAGGGCGTATGCTATATTCGTGGATCTGCTCAAGGTTGGTTTGTCTTCATCGGGTTGCAATTCGTGTATTTCAACAATATTACAGGAGGGATCGATGTAAGCTATACTTAAGGGTATCTTAGTGTTCTTCATCCAGAAGGACGCTCTTTCTATTCTTGGTAAAATGAAAAGCATCCCTTTATTGTTTTTGAGTTGTTCTCTACCCATTAAACCCCTAGATCTTTTTTTACTATCGTCGGCAACTTCTACTTCTATTTCTTTGGATTTTATGGTTAATATTTTAGTTATAAAATCATATTCAATCCTATCATTTTCTTCAATTAATCTAATATACTCTTTAAATGTTATCATTTGACTTTTATAAATATTATGTTATTATATTATTTATAAAATAATGTCTTTAAGTAAATACATGGAAGAGCTAGTAAAGGATTGTGTTATTGATGAAATCAATCTAAAGGAGTCTGCTTTGATTTTGCCAGCAAAAAAAGCTAAGTGGGTAGCTAGATTGATTTTGGAAAAAAATCTTGCTAACAAACTTGAAAAAGACAGAAAAGAAAAGGTTAATTCTTTAATAGATGCTATTAAGCATGAAGCGGTTGCAAGTCTATCTTTGGCTGTTCTTAAGAATTTAGCTGAAAAGGATACCTCCGTAATTGATTTGGATCTAAAAATAGAGGAAAGTAGAAATTTAATAGACTTCTTTGAACGTATAGAGAAAATAATGTCATCTATGAGTTTTGATATAGGAAATATTATAAAAATAGTACAGTTAGAGACGACATGATTACCTTGGATTTTGACAGTAAGAAGAAAAAAGGCATATACTCTGGGGAGTATTTTGATGAGGTTAAGGAATTCTTCTCTGTTAAGAATGAAGTTGCTAAGTTTTCTAGAAATAAATTCATGCCTTCTAGAAAGTATGTAATAACTAGCACTGGGAGATTTGATTGTTGTTTATTGTCTGAAATTGTAAAGTATTTGGAAAAAAATACAGAGTATTCTTCTGATAAAATAAACATAAATTCAGATCTATTGAGGGAAAATAATCCTGCCCATTATGATTGGCACTTGAATCCATCATTTAACTTAAATGAATATCCTTTAAAATTAAAACTACGAGATTATCAAAAAGAAATTGTAGATAAGTGTTTAAATCATGGTAGAGGTACAGTGGTTCTAGCCACCGCTGGGGGTAAAACACTGGTGATGGCTTCACTGTTGTCTAAACTACACTCTTTAAACAAAGACTTCAAAGCCTGTTTGATTGTTCCGAATAGAAGTCTTGTTGAGCAGACTAATGGTGATTTCTTAGAATATGGTGTTCCATTCAGTTGTTCAAAATGGACTGGTGATGATGCATTGAATATTTTAACAAATGTTATAGTGTGCAATACTTCTATATTGCAGTCTAAGAACAGTAACTTGGAATGGATGAAAGATGTCGATGTTGTTCTCATTGATGAGTGTCACCATATTAAAAAATCCAATGAAATAACTAAAATAATAGATGAGTGTTCAACCAATCATAAGTTTGGTTTCACTGGAACATTGCCAGAAGATAAAATCGACCAATGGACAATTCTAGGAAAAGTGGGTCCTATTATTTTTCAAAAAAGGAGTTTTGAACTTAGGGAGGGTAAGCATGTGGTTCCAGCTGTTGCTCAGTTTATTGAAATAAACTATAAAAACAAACCCACGAGAGACTTCACTTCTGTTTTAGCTACAGATAATTATAGAAATGAAATAGATTTTTTAAAAAATAGCAATTTTAGAAATGATACTATATCTAAAATATCCAGAAATTCCAAGAACAATGTTTTAATATTAGTAGATTACATCGATCATGGTGAGGCTATTTTCAATCAATTGAAAAATGATTTAAAAAATAAAGAAGTTTTTTACATAAAGGGCGATGTTGAGATTCAAGATAGGGAGAGGATACGTAAAATAATGGAATATAAAGAAAACATCATATGCGTTGCTATTTCTAAAATATTTTCAACTGGTATAAATATTAAAAACTTACATTATATTATTTTCGGAGGAGGTGGTAAATCAAAAATAAAAGTTCTGCAAAGTATAGGTAGAGGACTTAGATTACACTCTAGTAAAAATACATTATACATCATAGATATTGCTGATCAATTATACTATGGGATACAGCATCAGAGAAAACGTCAAGAATTTTACGATCAAGAGAAGATTTCGCACCAAACTATAAAAATATATGAACGATGAAGAATTAAAAGTTAAGAAAAAAAGAAAAAAAGCAGAAAACAAACCACATTATGTTAATGCTAGAGAATTTGAAGATGAGTTGATCAAATACTATGATAATGATAAAATCAGTGATTTTTTAGGTATTGCCATTCAGAAAATAGCTACTGGCTTATCATATGCTCCAAACTTTATCAATTATTCATATAAGGAAGACATGGTTGGAGATGCTGTTTTAAAAATGTATCAGGCAGTTCTTCATAAAAAATTCAAATTGAATAAAGGCTTTTCCCCATTTGGGTATTTCACAACTATAGCATATCATGCATTTATCTGTAGAATAAAAAAAGAAAAGAAGCACAACGAAGTCATTGAAGAATATAAAGAGAGAAATTTCGATATAATGATGAATGAGGAGGGAAACTGTGGCTCACATAGAGTTTACACCAGATCCGCTCCAATAGATAAGATTGACAATTATGTTTAATTGATGTATAATATAGCGTGGATAATAATTACGCTATATTTTCAGACCTCCATCTGGGTTTGCATCAAAACAGTAGCATTTGGCATAAAATAGCTGACGATTGGTCTGATTGGTTCATTAGAGAACTTAAACAAAAGAAAATAAAGAAAATACTTTTTTTAGGAGATTATTTTCATTCTAGATCTGAAATATCGGTCAATACCTTACATATTGCATCTGATATAACTGAAAAATTCAAAGACTTTGAATTGACAATGATTGTAGGCAATCATTGCAGTTTCTTCAAAGATAAAGCAGACGTTCATTCGTTATCTATATTTAAAGGTTATAAGAATATAGAGATAGTCGATAAGCCTAAAATGTTTGAAATGGGTGATAAAAATGTGTTTATGTGTCCATGGGGTACAACATATGCTGATATACCAGAATGCGATGTTCTTATGGGGCATTTTGAAATCGAAACATTCAAAATGAATAGCTACAAACTATGTGAACATGGTTTCAATGCTCAGATGTTAGGTAAGAAATCCCCTTTAATTTTTAGCGGTCATTTTCATCTTAGAGATGAAAGAAAATACAATGGTTATAAAATAAATTATGTTGGAAACCCCTTCGAAATGGACTTTGGTGACACTGAATCTAGTAAAGGTTACTATATTATTAATTTTGATACCTTGGAATATGATTTTTATGAAAACGTAATTTCACCAAAACATAAAAAAATAAAATTATCAGAATATGATAATTTTAAAGATGTTGTGAAAGATAATATAGTCAAAATTATTGTAGATAGAAACATTGAAATAGATGATTTGGATAAATGCACATCTAACATACAAAAACTCATCCCTCTATGTCTATCATTTGATAACACTGTATCGTTTAATCCAGTGTCGGAAAAAATTGATGATGAATATGATCTATCTGGCGTTGATATGGAGAAAGCCATCACTGACTTTGTATCCTTATTGGACATAGAGAACAAAGAAGATGTTTCAAAATATACAATAGATTTATATAAACAAACATGAAAAAAGTAATTTTCAAAACACTGAAAGCTAAAAACTTTCTTAGCATAGGTAAAACACCAGTTGTTGTCAATTTTGTTAAAGGACTTAATATCATTACTGGTATTAATAGAGATTTGATGGATCGGCAAAATGGAACAGGTAAAAGTAGTGTCGTTGATGCTTTTTATTTTGCATTGTTTGGTGAAACAACTAGAGAATTGAAGAAAGAATTCATCAGCAACAATGTTACCAACGAAACCGCCGAGGCAAGTCTTGAATTCAGTATAGATGATAAGGAATATGAAATTATACGCACAATAAAACCATCCAAATGCACATTGTACGAAAATGGTGTTGATATTAGTAGAGACAGTATGGCTAACACTACGGAGTTTGTATTGTCTATTTTGAACCTGACACCTGAAATATTTTCAAATTGCATTTGTCTTTCTATAAACTCAACAATACCGTTTATGGCTCAGAAAAAAATCGATAAACGTAAATTTATTGAGGGTATTTTTAATCTGGACGTTTTTTCTAGGATGAACATATCTTTGAAAGACAATTACAATCAAAGTAAAAAGGAAATAGAATTTTTGGGAGGTAAACAAACAGAGTTGGGTAATTCTATAAAAATAATTACCACTCAAAATACTAAAATTTCAGAAGAAAGGGAAAAACGTAAAAAAATAATTAATGATAATATATCCAATTACGATCATCAACTTGAAAAACTGAAAGAGAAGGTATCAAAATATAAAATAGATGATAATTCAGATAGTATTAAAAAAATAGATAAACTTAAAATTAAAAAAAGCTCAGAAAATGATAAGATTCAAGAATTTATTAAAGAGAGTACTGAGACGGTAACTAAAATAAAAATATCAAAAGATAATTTGTCTAAAATAGGCACTGATAAAGAAGAATGTCCTATATGTTTAAGGGCTATTACTGAAGATGACATTAAACATGTTGATGAAAGAAAAGTAAACATATCTGATGAAATTGAGAAATTAAATAACCACAGTATTTCATTATTGGCTTCTTTAAAAGTGCTCAAGCAGAATGTCGAACTGATAGATAAAGGTATTAATTCTTTGAATGATAATGTTAACAAAAATAATTTAAATATCCAGCAGAAGAAAAATGATGAGGAAAAGATATCATATATTGAAAAGGAAGTTGGTAAAGAAGTATCTCTTCTAGAAGACTTAAATAAAGCCTCGGTAGAAGAAGAGAAAGGCGTTGATGATTTAATTGAACGATATAGGAAATTTGATAATGAAATTTTAAAAAAGAAAAAGGAGTTTAAGGTTCTTGATAATGTTAAATTCGTTCTTTCAGAAGAAGGTGTTAAAAGTTATGTTATCAAGAAGATACTCACACTCTTTAATTCTAAGATATCTTTTTATCTTAAAGAATTGAATTCCAATGCGGTTATAACCTTTGATCAATACTTTGATGAGGATATTAAAAATGAAAGAGGTAAACCGACTATGTACTTTAATTATAGTGGAGCAGAAAGAAAAGCCATTGACCTCGCTGTTATGTTTGCATTCATTGATATGTTAAAAATGCAAACGAACGTTTACTACAATGTTCAATTTTATGATGAACTTTTAGACACAAGTTTAGATTCCGCTGGAGTTGAAAACGTGGTCAGATTACTTAATGATTTTGTGGAAAAATACTCCTATGGTATATATGTAATATCTCATAGGAAAGAATGTTCTAAACTTGCTAGTGGAGAAGTTGTATTTTTGGAAAAAAATAACGGAATAACTAAAAGAATAGAACACGAAACACTTGATTTTTAACAAAGCATATTTAATTATTAATACATGATTCATTTACCCAACAGTTTGATAACATCCCCATTTCTGAGAAATGCTGCTAGTCCTAATCCAGCAATCAGAACTGAAACGAAAAAGGACGATATGACCCCACCAGAGGCAAACATTCCTAGAGTTTTGCAGTATTATGCTGACTATAGTGGTTGTGGTTTTTGGAGAATGATTTGGCCAGAGCATTTGTTGAATGCATTTAATCATTTTACGGTGCATGGTTCGACTGTAATGAACCTAGATCCCAGATACTATGTTAATGTCAAAGCTGTAAGAATTCAGAGACAGGCTACCAGCCATCAACTTCAGTTTGTTAAATTCTTAAAGGATGTATCTAAACAAGTTGGATTTCGAATTATTTATGAAATTGATGATATTGTGTTTTCGGAAGATATTCCAGAGTACAATAAGTATAAACCAGCTTTCACTGATCCAGAAATTAGAAAAAATTGTCAAGAAATCATGTCTTTATGTGATGAGGTTACTGTAACTTGTCCTTTCATGAAACAATATTACATGGAAAAAACAGGCCACAAACATGTTACAATTATTCCTAATTTTCCACCTAAATTTTGGTTGGGTCACTTCTATGATGAGAGGGCTATCTCTGCAAACTATGATACATATAAGAAGAAACCGAGAATCCTCTATGCTGGTTCTGGTGCTCACTTTGATGTTGATAATAGGGTTAACCAAAATGATGACTTTGCTCACGTTATCGAGGCCATAGCCAAAACAGTCGATAAGTACCAATGGGTGTTTTTAGGGGCATATCCATTACCTCTTAAAAATTTAATACAATCTGGTAAAATAGAATTTCACCCATGGGCAAATCTATATTTTTATGGGGAGAAGATAAAAAATCTTCGCGTCAATATGATGGTAGCCCCATTACAAGATAATAATTTCAATAAATCAAAGTCTGATTTGAAATTAGTAGAAGCTAATTGCTTCGGCATACCTATCGCGTGTCAGGATCTGTGTACTTATGAAGATGCTAAATTCAAGTTTAAGACTGGTGATGAGATGATAGCTCAAATTGATGATGTTCTAAGTAAGAAGGGACGTTACATGAACCTTTCCGCTAAAGCTAGATCAGATGCCAATAAGAGATGGTTGGAAAATGATGAAAACATATCTTGCTATCAAGAGTTATTTTCATATGGATATGGTGACCCTAGAAGAAAATATTTAAATAAAATCAACGGTATAGTTGCTTAACAATGTAGAGAATGGATGGATATGTTAAATATGTCAATAATGGAAAATGCCATTCCATTTGAAATATAATCATAACTATAACTCCAACGAGTAAAGAAAGCCAGAAACTTAAACATATCCAACAGGATAATAATGTTGCCAAAAATTGAGACCTAATTGATATAATGTCAATTAGGTTTTCAAGCATATATACGTCATTTCTTTTGAGTATATACTTTCCCAATGAACTGGCTAATGGGGAAAAAAACCATAGTATTAATAGACTATTCGTTGCTAACAGTCCTATCAAATACTCAATCATCTATAATTTAACGGTTGCTGCAATCCTGGCAGTGAAAGAATTCTTTAACTGCCTTTCTGCGCAAGAATTGCAGCCACCACCCCTTTTCATCGCATCCAATGCTTCTGCAAATTCTCTTCTTAGATTTGCACAATCTGGTATCTCTGGTGGACAAACTTCGTTTAAAGTAAAAAATTTTCTTGTAATCTCTTCCATAGTGTCTATAATTACTTATGCTTCCTTTGAATTTTTTATATAATGTATCGTAATATTTCATACAATTCTAAACAACGTTGTGTAAACCTAGGTACTTGGGGCGGTAACGGTGAGAGAATAACCGTTGAGGCCACATATAGACCGTACCTGTACATAGAAACTAACGGAACACCTGATGCTACTAGCATTTTTAATACTAAATTAAAAAAGAAAGTATTTCCTACTCAATATGATAGGAGTAAATTTGTTAAAGAACTAGATAGCAGTGTCAGGCTTTTTGAGAATTTAAACGTATATCAGCAATTTTTAGTTGATATGTTTCACATGGAATATGAGAAACCAGAATTTAATAAACACCCACTTAAGGTATTCTATATCGATATTGAGGTGTATTCCAAAGACGAAGGATTTCCTCATGCCGATATAGCTCCTGCTCCTGTTAATGTTATAACTCTATATGATAGTTTATCTGAAAAATTTTATACATGGGGTCTTAGCGCATACAAAGCCAAGGACGCTGATGTAAAATACTTCCATTGTTCATCTGAAAAGCAATTATTGGAAAAATTTTTAGATTTTGTATGTAAGGATCATATGGATGTGCTTTCTGGGTGGAACACGAAATTTTTCGATATTCCTTATTTGATTAATAGAATTAAGAAAATATGCGGTGATGATGATGCTGCCAGATTATCGCCCACGAAGAATATTTACAGTAGAATGGGTTTCAATAAATTTGGAAAAGAAGAAACGGTTTGGATTATTGATGGAGTATCTTGTATTGATTATCTCGATGCTTATAGAAAATTCTGCGTATCTCCTAGAGAAAACTATAAACTAGATACAATAGCATCCGTAGAATTGGGTGAAAACAAGATAGATTTTGGTGGTGGTAATCTATCGGATTTGGCAGATGAAGATTGGGAGACTTTTGTTGATTACAATATACAGGACGTTAGGATCTTGGTTAAGTTGGACGATTCGCTAAAGTATATGGACCTATTAAGATCCCTATCGATTATGGGTTTAACTACAATGGAAAGCGCATTACACAGTATTGGTGTAATCACAGGTGCCGCCGCCATTAGAGCTAGACACCATGATAGAAAAATACATACTCTTATTAGAGATGTCAATAAAACGAGCAAAAACGAGGGTGCCTTTGTTAAAGAGCCAGAAAGCGGAGTACATAATAATTTAGTATCTTTCGACGCCAATTCTCTTTACCCAAATACCATGGTGACGCTTAACATATCACCAGAAACAAAATTGGGAGCAATAGTAGACGAAGATTCGGAGATGGTAACTATAAAAGACATTAATGATGCTATTCACAAAATAAGTAGATCGTCATTTAATAAATTAGTGGAGAAGGAGTCTGTTGCCATATCAAAGGCCAATATTCTTTTCACACAGAAGAAGAAGGGTTTATTTCCTGAAATCATTGATGTTTATTATAAACAAAGGGTTGATGCCAGAAAGAGGATGGATAAGGTTAACAAGCTTCTTGTTACTGAAAAAGATCCGTCTGAAATAAAAAAACTACAGTATGAATCTAGGCTGTTGGACATTAAGCAGCATTCTTTGAAGATTTTTCTTAATTCTATATATGGTGCTTTTGGTAACAAATACTTCACATTGGGTGACGATGATCTAGCTAGGTCGATTACATTATCTGGGCAGGCTATTATCAATCAAGGTTCTGAGATCTTGACCAAATACGTTGAAAATTTAACTGGTAAAAAGATTGAACGAGAGGTTATTAGATATATTGATACTGATAGTTTGTTCTTTTCATTCGATGAGATTATATCACACAATGGTATTAAATTTTCGGAAAATGGTTTGGTAACAGCTGATATGTATAAATTGATCGATGAAGCATCCGATCATTTAAATTCAGAAATACTGAAATGGGGTGCCAATGAATTTAATAGTAAGGATTGTAGAATTGTATTTAAAAGAGAAAAAATTTGTGATGTTGCTATGCTTTTGAGAAAAAAACATTACATATTACATATTTTAGATAACGAGGGGATAGCTTGTAATAAATTCAAATACACTGGTGTTGATGTTGTTAAAAGCACGATGCCTAAAAAGGTTAAGCCATATGTTAAGAAAATTGCTGAGACATTGTTGACGACAATGAATAATCAGACGACAAATGATGCTGTCACTGAAGCGCATGATCAATTTTTAAAATTACCACTTGAAGAAATAGCCACCATTAAGGGTATTAAGAATTATGAAAAATACTCCAAATTGTGTAATGAATTTCAAACAACTAAGGGGATGCCTAACCACGTTAAAGCTGCTTATTATTATAATTTATTGATAGAGAGATTGGAATTGGATAATAAGTATGAGAAGATTCAGAGTGGAGATAAAATAAAACTTTTCTATCTGAAGAAACCTAATAGGTTTGGAATAGATGCTATAGCTTTTAAATATTATTATCCAGACGAATTTAAGTCTTTATTTGAACCAGATTACGAGAAGATGTTCGATAAGGTTATATTTTCACCAGTTCAAAAGTTTTTTGAGGCTGTAAATTGGATTCCGCAAAAACCCAACGATATGACAACTTGTGATTTAGTTAATTTTTTTGCAGAATAATTGTTGATTTTTTATTTAAACGTGTTAAATTATTTACCTATGGAAGAACAAGCAAATACAAAGGTTTTTATCGATCACGTTGGACATACTATCGTTGGTGATGTTTTATCATCAGATGGTAAACTGAGAGTTAAAAATCCAGCAATTCTAATCGCATCACCTAATAATACTGGGCAACTTACAGTTCAATTGGTTCCAGTTTTCTTCAAGGAATTTGTGAATATTACAGTTCGTGATGAAGGTGTTATTTTTAATTATGACCTTTCTAAGATCGTAATGTCAGAAGTTAATTTGGATGAGAGACTATTAGAGCAATATGTTAATATGTTTAAACCCACTCAAAGGGTTGAAACTAAAGAGGCACCTACCATCAAGTTGTTTGATGAATAGGTATCAATAGTTAAAAATAAATAAAAAAAAAGATCCGTGAGAGTTTGACTTTCACGGATCTTTTGTTATTATAGGGTATGGGTAAAAATAAAAAAGAAGTTGATGAAACAAGTGAAGAAGTTGGTAACATTAAAGATGTATTTAAGATTCTAGATGATCTTAATCCAGAAGCAGCGTATTTGAATGAAAACACGCTATCAACAGTTAAAGAGTGGGTGGATACTGGTTCTATGGCTTTAAATGCCATTATTTCTGGTTCTTTGTATGGTGGCATTCCCATGGGGAGAATCACAGGCTTGGCTGGTCCACAAGCTTGCGGAAAAACACTTATCGCTAACAAGGTGATGGCTAATGCTCAAAAGAAAGGAATGCATGTGGTTTACTTTGATACTGAAAATGCTCTTGATCCAGAGACTGCCATTAACCTTGGATGTGATGCTTCTAAGATTAAACATTGTCCTGTTGAAATTATTGAGGATTGTAGAAATCAAATTGTGAAATTCCTAAAGAGTGTAGTGGAGAATAAATTACAAGGTAAAGTTATGTTGGTAATTGATTCTTTGGGTAATTTAATTTCTTCGAGAGAAGCTAAGATCATTGAAGATGGGAAGGATAGTGCCGATATGGGTGCAAGAGCGGTTAGTCTTAAGAGTATGTTGAGGGCTATCACTCATGCGGCGGCCAAGGCTAATACGCCAGTTCTTTTTACAAATCACGTATATGATAATCCAGCAGCCTTGTATCCAACATTGGTTAAGAATCAATCGGGTGGATCTGGTCCTCTTTATATGAGTTCCGTGCTTGTGCAAATGTCAACAAAGCAAGAAAGATCTGGAAAATCTGATAATAAAAATTCAGATGATGAAATTACCCCTCTATCTAAAGACGTTAATGGTTTAACAATGCGAGCATTTACTACGAAAAATCGTTTTGTTCCTCCATTTTTAACATGTGAAATGTATTTGAACTTTAGATCTGGTCTGAACAAGTATTCTGGTTTGCTTGAGATGGCTGAAGGATATGGTGTATTGGAAAAACAAGGACATAGACATGCACTGAACGGTGAAGTTCTTGGTTTTTATAAAGATTGGCGTAACGATGCCGCCGTATGGGATAAGATTCTCCCATTACTTGAGGAGAAACTTAAGAATGAATTAAAGTTTAAAAAAGAAGACTAATTAAGTCATTTTAAATAACTGAGTCTCAAGAGTTCAAGTCGATATTAACTATATTGATTTGAACTCTTATTTTTTAAACATAAATATAATTATGAATACCATTTATGGTGCAAATAATAAGAAAACATTTATTGAGTTACAAGCCCTAAACACAGGTAAAAGTAAATTAAATTTTTCAATGTTTCTTATGGGAAATGAATCATTTGAGGTATATAAGGTTCATGTATTGGCTAAGAATTATAAATTCCCAAGAAAGAAATATAACACTTTTTTTGGAATTACTGAACCCAAAACTAAAGAATTTTCACCAGATTACATGAGTCCAATTATTACCGATGAATGGTTTGTAGCGTGTTGCGGTGATATAACAAACAGGAAAGAATTGATGAATGAAGTTGAGGGTGATACTGTTAGTTTAATAGTATCTGATCTGTTAGTTGCCATATCTAAAAATTCAAAAAAGAACGATGTTAAACTTATAAGTGAAACCTTATCTTATCTACAAGGTAATTATAGCATGTGGATACATAATGCTGTAACTAGAAATTCATTTATTGTTAAGTGTAATGCTGATTTATATGTTGATATATACGAAAATACCTTCTCATCTGTTAAGTTTGATAAATCTTCCGAACTCCAAGATGGAGAAATTTATCAGTTAACTAGAGAAGGTATTACGAATGTTGGCTCTTTTGAGTGTCCTATATGTTAGTAATTAGATGACCTAAAATCTTCATCTTGTCCACGCCAATCGGTACCCATTCTGCGAATTTCATCTTCGATTTTGTTTCGTTCAACATCTTTACCCATACCCGCAGCAAAATCACTTCTTTTACCCAATTTAGATAGTTCTGGATCTTCGTCAATATCGTAGTCATCATCCTCAAAATTTTGCAAAACGGCATTCTCTGTTCCGCTTTCAAAATCATCGAAAGCCTCTGCTTCCATTTCTTCTTCTCTAAGAACACCCAATTCTGTCAATTTTTCATAAACCTTCAATGGTGATTCTTTAATTTGGTCTTCTTCATCTAGAATTGAATTTGCCATTTCAATTGCCTTTTTCAAATTTGTAAAAATCTCAGTATCTTCACTCATGTCTGGTATATTGCGAAGGATAGCACGAATAACTGGTCCTAGATTAAGACCTATTTCGTCAGCTTTTATCACCACGTTTTTCTTAGGACGCGGCTCGTCTGGCGTATCATCATCTAAATCGTCAATATCGGCATCGATATCGCTCATATCATCATCAGAGGCACCCCCGATGATGTTTTGCTCGTTTAGTATTAATTGTTTATAGGATTCGAATATAGCTTCCTGATCTTTATTTCTCATAGTATTGAATTATTTAGTTTATATGTTACAATATTTTTATGAATATTGTTGCGTGTAGCATATCACGAAGTGCTGATCCTTGTCAAACTAAAATTTTCAAAAATCTTCAAAAAATAAATAAGCATTCTGAAAATAAAATAGATTTAAAATTAAAACATAATAACACGAAGACGGGTTTATGTGAATTTTATAATAAATGTATTGACGAACATGCCAAGATCTGCGATTATATGATTCTTGTCCACGATGACGTGGAATTTATAAACATGGATTTGGCTTATCAAATAGAACAGGGAATGCAAAAATACGACATCTTAGGTGTTGCTGGATGCATCGATCCCACAATTAAAGATGATAACTTGTGGCATCTTATGACTGATAGAAGCAAGTTGAGGGGGTTTGCTGGTCATCCATGTTCCAATGATCCAGAAGAATTTTATGTTACAGTATTTGGACCATCTCCAAATAGAGTAGCTATGATTGATGGCGTTGTCATGGTATTGAATTGTAAAAAGATATTGGAATCTAATACTAGATTTGATGAAAACTATATGTTTCACCATTATGATTTGGACTTTTCTATTCAATGCAATATTAATAAATTAAAAATTGGCACTTGGCCTATTTTAATCAACCATAGTTCACCAGGTTTAAAGGAAAGACATAAAGGTTGGAGTGATTCAAACGAATATTTTAAAAATAAATGGAAAAAAATACTACAAAAATAGATTTAGATTACTACGAGAAAGTTGTGATGTATAACTGTCTTTTTGACAGTGGATATTTGGGGGCTATCATTGATCATTTAAATCCAAGCATCTTCATGGATAAGGATATTAAGTGCATAATTAGCATTATAACCGACTTCTACATTAAAAGGAGCGAAGTTCCATCTTTAGTTGAGATTAAAACATATACAGATGAGCCTAGTTCTAAAGAATCTCTAAAAAGCTTGGGAGTTAAACTTAGGGAACTTGAAAATGTAAAATTTAATCGTGATGAATTATTTGAAAATACAGAAACCTTCCTCAAAGAAAGGTCTGTATATAATACCCTTTTAGAAGCTGCTCAAAAGCTCGATGGCGGTAACTTAGATTCATCCGCATTACTGATTAAGATGGAGAAAGCTGTAGGCATAAATTTATCAACATCCATAGGTATGAGTCTTCTGGACGATGTTGATCACTTTATAAACGAACTTTCTAAGAATGAGAGTAAAATATCTAGTGGGTGGAGATGGTTGGATAATAAGATTAGTGGTGGTTTTTGTGAGAATGGTAGGGCATTATATGTCTTTATCGGTGAAACAAATGTCGGTAAATCCATTTTCCTTGGAAATGTTGCTGCTAATGTGGCAATGCAAGGCAAGACATGTTTGGTAATTTCTTTGGAAATGTCTGAGATCATGTATGGAATGCGATTCGCATCCAATTTGACTAAAATTCCAATGTTTGAGTTGAAGAATGATTTTGGCAAGCTCAAAAGCCAATTGAATAATATCAAGAAGAGAAATAAGGAATCGAAAATTCTAATTAAAGAATTCCCTCCATCAACAATATCCCCATTTCAAGTTGCGGCATATTTGAAAAAATTACAGCAGAGAGGTATTAAGGTTGATTGTTTGGTATTGGACTATTTGAATCTGATGGACAGTGGTGTTAAAGGTGTTAGTAATATGTACGAACGTGTTAAACATATATCTGAGCAACTCAGAGCCGTTTCCTACAAGTTTAGCATTCCTGTCATCACCGCATCTCAAATTAATCGTTCAGGTTATAATTCCGCTAGTCCTAGTTTAGAAACAATTTCTGAGGGTATTAGTTTAGCGAACACCGCAGATTGTATTTTCAATATTTGGCAAACCGATGAAGATAAAGATAATGGTTTTATTAATATGGGAGTAGCTAAAAATCGTTTTGGACCCAATTTTGGATCGACTATGTTGAAAATAGATTATACCACATTAACCTTGTCTGAGGAAGATGTGAGAAGCGGGACAGATGAAGTCTGCGAATTTAATAAATCAATTAAATCACTTGAAGATTGATGAATCCGTTATAAGTTAATAGATAATGGATAACAAGAAAAAAATACATGTATTTGTTCACTCCGATTTGGATGGAGTGACATCGTATATGGTGTTACAATGGTATTTGTGGAATGTGCCTACATATACTATAAGTAACCATGAAAATCTACATAATAGCGTATCTAAATGGTTATTAAAAAATAAAATAGACGAATATGATTCTATTTATTTTTTAGGTTTTGATACCTGTAATATATTACATTTAATTGATCATAAGAACGTATACATCTTCGATCATCACCAAGAGGCTGAAAGGTGTCTATCTCTCTATGTGAACGCTAAAGTTAAGGTATTGGAATATGGTTCTACTGTGTTGGGGTTATATAGGCATTTGAAAGATACCATGAAAGACAGAAAAATAACAGCCGATCAAAGAAAGTTGGTTGCTTTGGTAGATGATTATGCTTCCTATAGATTACTGGAAAGGGAAACTTCAATTGGCTTAAACATGATATTTTGGAATTATCAGGGAGATAAACTTGAAAAGTTTAGAAATGATTTCAATAATGGATTCACCGCATTCGGAAACGATCAATTAAAGATCATAGATTTTTATAAAAATAAAATTAGAAAAATAATTGATGCTGCTGATTTTTATGTTGGTGACTTTAAGATACAAGGGGTTTTCCGCAAAGTTATAGCCACATTTGCGGATACTTGTATAAATGAAGTAGCCTCTGAATTAACGAATATGGGATTTGAAATAGCTATAGTTGTTAATGCCGTTACTAAAAAAGTGAACTTTAGAAAAAACCATCACTCAAATGTAGATTTGCCAAAATTGGCTAAAAATCTCACAGATGGTGGTGGGTATAAAAATACCGCAGGAGGTTTGTTAACTGAAAAATTCATGACCTTTACAAAACTTTTAAATAAATATGATATCGGAAAAGGAAAATAGAGAAAAGGAACACATTTTTAATTCATTCTGTAGTTTTATAAGTATACTGAATAACAAGAAGATGAATTATGCATCAATTCTGTTATTGTATATCCAGGATATTAAGATACGTGATTTCTTCAAATTGATAAACAATATTGACAATGATATGGATGCTGTTAGGCTATTTTTAGATAATGACGCGTCTTTATATAAATCTAAATATGTTATGAAATTTCTTAACAATAAGAAAAACAAAAAAATTATAGATTCACTACGTTAGTTGTTTAACTAAATGAGAGATTTGGAAAATATATACAATACTTATTTGAGGATAAGTAGAACGAAGAAAAATTTACCATATAAAACTAGGAAAGATTTTTCCACTATTAGCGATGATGTCAATTATGCCACGTTGTTGAAATTGGAAAATTTTTTCAATAGGAACTCATATGTGAATCTGAATGATTTTTTCGAAGCTCCCTATATGATATACGAAGATGAAAATCATTTTGATTTGAATTTTTATATAACACAGAAGGCTATGAAAACCTATAGTTTGTATCAGAAGAAAAAAACATATTTAGATCCAGATTCTGATGTTCAAAAGAAAGCGGTATTGAGTGGTTTGGAGTTCATATATAAATTTTGTAAACATAATAAACTCGGCTTGCACGAATACATATATCACAAAACCAATAACATGAATACTGTGTTTTTACATTTAAAGGAAAAAAATATATCGGTTTATAACTGTTTATCTTTTTCTAATTTCGATAAGGTAGTTAATTCCCAGAATTATGAACTTCTAGAATTCATGCTTGGAGATGTCATTTCCAAGTTATCCATATTCCGCACTAAATTATACTCTTCCGTGAAGTGTAATAAAATTTCCACGGATGGTTTAAAAATATTGAAAGATAGGCTTGACATATACAAAAACTAATGTAATATTGCTTACGAATATGAATACATTCACCAACAAAATGTTTGATAGCATTAAAGATGCTCTTCAAAAGAACGCAGTTCAATCTGGTACAAGAAACATTCTCAAATTTGAGAAGGATAAAACTTATACCGTTAGACTGATTCCGAATGTGTCCTCACCAGAGAAGACATTCTTCCACTATTATACCTATGACTGGAGTTCATTTGGAACTGGTCAGTATACCAGTGTTTTATCTCCAACTACATTTGGTCAACGTTGCCCAATCACCGACACTAAGTTTAAGGTGTTGAGAAATGGTACCGATGAGGAAAAGGCTAAGGCAAATCTTCTTCGCCGTAATGAACGCTGGTTGATTAACGCTTATGTTGTTGATGACCCCACAAACCCTGAAAATAATGGGACATTGAAGATTATTCGTTATGGAAAGCAACTCCATAAGATTATTTCCGATGCGATTGATGGTGAAGGTTCAGAAGACTTTGGTCCAAGGATCTTTGATCTATCTGAAAATGGAGTAAACTTTAAGATCAAGTCTGAACAACAGGGTGATTATATTTCATATACATCTTCCAAGTTCACAATGCCTCGTAAGATTGAGGGAATGACTGATACTAAGGCAGAGGAGGTTTACAATTTAGCATTTGATTTGACTTCAATCGTTTCAACAAAATCTCAGGACGAGTTGCTTGAAATTCTAGATGAGCATTTCTTTGTGAAGCCGACACTCCTTGTTGAGAACAAGGCGTTCCAACAGAAACAAGCGGCTGTAGTTGAGGCATCTGGAGAATTCAGTACACCTAAAGCATCTGGTTCAGATGATGATACTTCTCCATTCGCAAGCGATAGTGAAGATGATGATAATTTAAAGAAATTATTGGCCGATCTAGATTAAAAAATGGAAGATACCTTTCAACCAGGAGGGGACTTGCCAGCTAATCACCCTTTAGTGCTCGAAGCACTAAAGGGTATTATCTCTGGTCCAATATCCGAACTAAGAAGTAACGTGGATAATTTAATTGTCAATTCTTCCACCTCGCTATCTAAGGGCATGGTGAATTATGATAACATATTACCCAATTATAATAATTCGGGTAATCAATCTGCGGCTGCTGATTATAATACAAATATAATCAATAGTATTATGGAAGATTCATCCATTGTTAATTATGTTGGAAATGTGAATCAACATAAACCAGTGCAGAGTTTTTCTATTCAAGAAACCATTAAACCTGTTCAGGTTAATAATAGTCAAGTTGATAGAAATCAACTTGAATTGCCTTTATTTAAACAGGCAGAAGTTAGTGATATTCATAAGAAATTGTTTGACCTTGAGAAGAAGCTTGATATAATCATTAAACATGTCAAAAACAATAAAAATTAAGAGTAAATTAAATTTTGTAAAAAATTTCTTATCACCCATATCTAAGATATCTGATGCCTCTATTTTGGAAGTTAATACTGACAAGTTGTCCTGTTTAACATGTACTAGCGATAATAGTATCTATATTCACGTCGAATACCCCATAGAGTCTGAATTCGTTGATATCAAGACATTAAATTGTCCAGATATTAAAAAGTTAATTAAAGCATTTGATACAATTGCTACGGATGATGTTTCTTTTGAGTTAGAGGAGAATAACTTATCTTATAAAGATTCTGGTATTCGTTTCAAATATCATTTACAGGAAGATGGTATAATAAAGAGTCCAAAAATGAGTTTGAACAGATTGAGGGACACTGAGTTTCAATCCAGCTTTTCAATAAAAAAGCAGACTATTAGAGATTTAATAAAGGGTTCCGTTTTTAGTTCAGAGTCGAATAAGATATATTTATTTGGAAATAGTAATGACGGCATTCATGGTGAATTAACCGACAAGACTAGAAATAATATAGACACAATAACTTTAAGGATTTCTGAATCTTTTTTTGGAGATCCTGTAGATTCTTTACCTTTAAATTTTGAGATATTTAGGATTATGGATATTTCTAATATTGATGAAATTAAAGTTAAAATAAATGTTAAAATTGGAGTTGTATTATTTGAGATTGAGAATAATTATAATAAAATGAAATACATCATGTCTTCCTTAATAAAATGAAAAACGATACTAGACACAAAACAAAAAATTCCATTAAAACTCCTAGTTATTTTATTAAAAGACTTAAGGATTCTGGTTTCATAGTATGGAAAATGTTTGATGATTATGGTATTCATGATCCTCGTTGTTGGAGTGTTTTAGTTGATCCGAAAGGATCATCTCTATGGATAACTTGTTATGTTAACAAGGAATTTATGGGCGACATTATGTTTGAGCTTAATGATGGGGGTCAGAAATTCGCTAAAAATTTATCGATTAAAACTGAAAGTTTGGAAGTTATTATAACTCATTTAATTAATGCTGGCGTTAGAAATAATTCCATCAATAGCCCATATCATAAAGATAAATAATTCAATCATGGAAGGAAATGATAATAATAAACGGAGGGCAAAAAAAAAACTTCCTGTAAATGATATTAAAATGAGTGCTATTGACAGTGCTCAAATAAATGAATTATTAATTGATTCTATTCAGAATTATGTTAGAGGCGTTAAGAAAAAGACAAAAGATAGTGAAGAAGCTGTTAAAATAATAAACAATCATGTATCAGAGTTCCTCCAGGCTTTTATGATATTTGGTTACGATATGAAGGGCGATCCAATTTGCATCCATCATGCAAATACGCAAATAGACTCTGATGCATTGAGTTCCTTAATGAGTAGAGTTATTTTCAATAGGGGGGAATAAGAGAATGAATATGTTGGGAAAGATTTTTAATTTTTTTTCCCCAGTTAAAAAAACCCACATAACTAAGGGTTCATCTTATGCTATTCTTAGGGGTGACTACTATGGTGAAATATTTGTGTTTTTTCATCAAGAGGATGATACTTTGTTTTTTGTATCTTTACCTAAGATGGAAATACGAAAGGTTGATATTATTAAATTCGACATTGGTTTGGATAATAAAATATTAGACTTTGTAAACATTGTTCCATCTGATGTATATAAATTAGTTAAAATACATGGAAAAAACACAATGTCCAAATAAATAGTTTAAATGAACAATGTACAGCCACGTATTATAACATCTCCAATATCTGGACAACCTTGCGTTCCTAGAATTATTGAAACCAGACAAGGGAAGAATATGGTTAAAGAGGCTCATTGGATTGATCCTGCTTCTGGTGCATTCATACGTAAGGGTGTTGTGAGCATAACACCGATTGAGTCAGAAAATCCTTGACATAGTTTATTGTTGTAGTATTCTTACCTCATGGTAGTCTTACCAGAAGAATACATTGTATCTAAATTTTATCAATATGCGGGTTCTCCCAAATATAATAGGGGTTGCAATTCATATCAAGCCAGTTGCCCCATTTGTAGGGAAGGGTCTTCTTGGTTGAGAAAGCAGAGATGCTATTATCTCGCTAAAAAAAATATAATACATTGTCATAATTGTGGATGGCATGGTAATCCTGTTAATTGGATTATGGAGTTGAGTGGTGATTTGTTTATCGATGTTATCAATGAGTCAAAGAACTATGATACTGTAAATGTAAATGATGCCCCAAAACCTAAAAAAAAGATAGTTGATTATGACTTGCCGAGTGATTGTATCGATTTGACGGATCAGGAACAGGTTCTTTTCTTCAATAATGAACCTGTAGTTAAAAAGGCACTGGAAGTATTGAAGGATAGAAAAATGATGACAGCTATAAATCATCCAAAAAAATACTATGTGACCTTGAATGACTTCGTTCATGGTAATAGACTGATAATTCCATTTTACGATGAAAGCAATAAAATTGTTTTTTATCAATCTAGGAAATTGTTATTGGATGATAATAAACCAAAGTATCTATCTAAAAAAAATTCAGAGAGATCGGTCTTTAATATAAACAATGTAGATAAGGATATACCATATATATTTGTAACTGAAGGACCCATAGACTCGACATTTATTAAAAACGGTGTGGCACTAGCTGGCATATCTGAGTCTGGTAGTGATACCTTTACTGAAAGGCAAAGGTATCAAATTCAATTATTTCCACTACATGAATTAATTTTCGTTTTAGATAATCAATGGAATGATGCTACATCCAAAAAGAAAAGTAAAGCCTTACTCGATGCGGGTAAGAAGGTTTTTATCTGGCCTAAAGAATACTCAAAATATAAGGATTTGAATGATGTGTGTATAGCATACAATATAGATGAATTCCCATATAAATTCATATGCAAGCACTCTTATACTGGAATGACTGGTAAGATAAAACTATCTGAGATTAAGTGAGATTAATCTTGTTCACCAGCGATTAAATAACCCTTAAGAGCTTCTGCCAATCCAGAAAGCTCAACTGCTATTCTACTTATTCTTCTATGTTCTGAAGAAGCTATTTTTTCAAACAGTGTATCGCAACCAGCATTGTGTAATTGTCCCTGTACTGACGTTTGATTGACACCGTTAACATACTCTACAAATCTTTCAATTTCTGAAATCCAACTAGCCAAGATATTTTTCTGTTTTGCTAGGGATTCCTTACGAATAACCTCTACTTGACCAGAAGCTCCATCGAAGGCTTCTGGAGGCGTACCAGCATCTAATTCAGCCGCCATAGCACCAGCCTCATCTTCTGGAACGGCATCAATTGAATCCGTTTCAACTTCATCTTGTTCCAGAAGTGTATTAAAATATTTTTCGTAAATTCCCATAAGATTATTTAGCTATTGTACCTAAATATTTAGTAGCGATGAGAGAAAAATTTAATATCTTACAGGAAGATGATACTAAAATCTATAATAAGTGGGTTAAAGGTATAGCTAAACAAGAAGCTCCCTCAGAAGTCATTACTGTAGATGATATTGTAAATACGCACAGAAACAGTACGACATATAAGGGACCCGAAAATTTACCCTTTGGATTAAATTCTCTTTTACAACAAATTGGAAATTTATTCGTTCAGTCCGCTAACCTTAGATTGAATTTACGAAATTCTTTATCAAATCCAGTCATTTCTGATTATGCACAAAAAGTTAGGGCTGTTAATACCATTAACGATAAATTGGCCAAAATACAAGAAATTATTTTTTCAACAACGGAAGATATGAATAAAATAGTTGAAAATCCAAAAAAATGATATAAAATATATTTGTGATTAAAAAATTAGCATATAGCTTTGCGATAACGCTTATAGTTTCAATATTGGGTGGGTTATTTTTCTTAAACTTTGGATTTAATTTTTGGATTAGCAGTATTTTCTTTTTTCTACTACAAATTATTCTTTTCTATTTTTACGGTGAACACGTTAAAAGGCAAAATGCATTCTTTAAAGCGCAACTAGAACTTGAGGCTGCTATAGAGTTGTCCAAAATAACAGCTAGTGTCACCTGTCCATGTGATAAAAAAATAAAAAGTGAAATTCAAATAGATATCAATGGTGATAATACATATCAGTGTGGTGAGTGTTATAAAAAAATAGGAGTAATCGTAGAGACTAAAACTGTATTAAAAACCGACCCAATAACACACGACCCCCTATCTCACCCAGAAGTATTAAATACTTTCGAGGAAGCATTGAAAGACCCATCACATAATGATAGAATTTGACGAAGTTAAGGGTAGTAACATATCTCCAGAAGGAGAGAATACGAGAATTCCTTCCGCGAAGGAAGTTGAATTGTTTTTTGAAATGCATTTTAAAAAAAATGTCGATGATTATTTGATTTATAAGAAAAATAAATTCAAAAACCCAAACAAAGATACACTCAAGGATTTTATTTTCAAATTGGAAAATTTTGTTAAGGTTGAAAATAAAAATGATGAAAATTCATATCTAATCGACCTCCTCTTTTCCAATATCCAAACCAACATTAAAATATTAGATAATTTGAAATGTTTGCCAGATAATAAAAAAATACTATCGTTTTTAACATCTTTCACGGTTTCTAAATTTTTCACTTGACACTTTCAGATGCAAGTAGTAATATCCCTTATTCAATATGAATAATATAACAATCGAAACTAAAAGCGGTGATTACAATATAAGCAGAGAGGGATTTATTAGATGGCTATGTCTTCTAGAGATTGTTGAAAAAACTGAAGAAAAAGCTAGAGAGTTGAAAGTTAACTTGGATAATATTGACTGGGTTAAGCCAGTTGCTTTTAAAAAATATATGAAAGAAAGATTTAAAAGTATGGAAATTGACTTGGATGCCGAAGAGGGAGGCATCGGGAGGAATTTGGATTATAACCCTCTTAATAATATCCCCCGTATTCAAGAGTATCATTCACAGACATATCAAACACAAACTTCTTTGATTCAGAATCAGGATCTTGTGGATACGATTCATCACGTTTAACGAGAGGAGTTTTGGAGCCAGATAAATCACCGTAAAAGCTATCATCATAGACTTGAGTATTCCCCTTCTCCTGTGAGAGATTCTCAAAGGAATGCTCAAGTCTTTTGGCTTTCAATAACCAGACATAGTGTCCACCTAGGGGATTTATTTGTGAATTATCCTCATCGCATCTTTCAGTGATTTCATACATTTTACCATCACGCTCACCAGGTCTATCTGAACCATATTCAACTAATTTAAATACGTCTCCAGCCTTTGGTTCGAGGCTAGGTGGATAGTGTGCATAGAATGAACTAATGTGTAAATAAGCTGTGACTTGATCATCAGATTGATATCCAAACTTAGATAGAACCAATGCATTTTCTGTCAAAGTCATGATCATTATCATCGTCTTCGGTAATTCAAATTGATTTAATGGCATCTCTCCGTAAGTTAGATCACCATCTTGTAAATTAAAAAGATTTCTATAATATAATATCTTTTGACCATACATGTCTATTTGTTCTCGCCAGTAATTACTATAAAGTGCTCTCTCCGCTTGATTTTTATCCTTATCTGTAAACCTTATTGTTGGTTGAATGTATTCTAGGTAATTATTCGGATACGTTCTGATACAATTCACTCCAGTATATTTGTCGTAAGTTATCATTTTTTTAGTATAAAAGAGTTAGTTGGTTCATTCCAAATAATCATAATTCCTGTATTCCCCAATTTCTTAGGTTCTAATTTAGAAACGCTATTTATGTGATATTTTTTACAAATAGCTCTCAGCTGAACTATGTTTACTGGAACATTTACAGTTGGATTGTTTTTCAATCTTTCAACCTGTTGAATTACGCTCATGTCGGGTTTATGCATTTCTGGAACAGTTTGAGCGTGTTTTCTTTTAAATGGATCTAAAACAATAGATCGCCTATGTCTGGATTCTTTATTTCTTTTATGCTTGGCTTCACCCATAGGCATAAACATATTAGCATAACCACCATTCCACGTTTGCTCTAAAATAATAGAAAATGTATTGGCAAATAATCCCATAGAATTATTTAACCAAAAACCTATTCAGAAGCTCCAGCTTCAGGTGCTTGATTTTCAGGAGGGGTCCCACCAGAGGGAGGAGGTCCGAAATTAGGAGGAGCTTCACTTCCACCACCAGCAGGAGGAGGGGCTTCACCGCCACCAGAAGGAGGTGGAGCACCTTCACCTCCTGGAATAGCCCCTCCAGCTCCAGCCGCTAATGGTTGACCCTCAACCATTTCTCCACTAACTGCCGCACCTCTCCAGTTTCCACCATTTGCTTGAATTTGAGCCAATTCAAATTCAAGTTCTTTATCTTTTTTCAAGAATGCTCTATTTGCCAAGATTTCTTGATCATCCCACTTGAGGTATTTCTTTTGTGCATATGTCTTAGAGATAGATTCATTCTGAGTCATATTATTAAATGTTGTATATTTTATTTCAGACTTTTGAGCTTCTCTCATTTCGTAAAAATTAACAGGAGGTACGAAATTTAAGTTGAAGTCAGTTTCCTTTATATCATATTTGTCCCAAAGTCCCTTTAGTCTTAAATGGACAATAAATGTGTTTTTTATGCTTTCAGAAAATTGAGACTGTAGTCTCATAATAAAGTTTGCGAATTTCAACTCTTCTCTAAGGATAGACATCCCGTCATTATAAGCAGATTCTGGTGAGATTCTATTTACTGGAACCTTCAATGCCTTGTATAGTTTTATTAAAAAATAATCTAAATCTGGTAAACTATTGAGAGCTTGTCCAGCGGGTAATGATTTGACATCAGTGCCTTCCGATCCCTGTCTTTTAGCGAACCAATAGTTATCCAAATAACTCTGAGGATTAAACTTATTAACTTGCCCACTTTGATCCATGTCAAATGTTCTCTTGGACCAATAATCTTGAATCATCTTCCTGAGATATGCTTCAGCTTTAGGTGCTGGCATTGTACCAACATCCACATTGAAGACCAATCTCTCAGGTGCTCTAGCTAAACGATAAATTACTATACTATCTTCAATCAAAGATAACTGCCTATAAGATCTTCTTGCGTTTTCAATAAAAGGAATACGCATTGTTTTGTTCTCATTCCAAATACCAGAATTAACATATGTTATCTGATTCTTATCCATTGGAATTAATGCATAATCTATTATTTTTGAAGGATTTGTCTTATCGAAAACTGGTTTACGTAGCAAAAATCCTTTGATCATCATATTTTGGACATTACCAAAAATGGGATCAATTAATTCAGTAGGGACACTAATAACTCCTAGAACACCCTCATCTTCTCTCTCCTTGTGAATTACATTTTCCCAATACAATTCCCCATCAACTAATACACTGCGAATGTATTCCCAACCTTTTTTCTCAAGTTCAAAATAATTTATAACCTTATCGAACTCTTCATCTATTTCCTTTTTAACCTCTGTTTTAAATTTTTCTTTGGTGTATTCTAACAATATGATTTCACCATTTTCATTTTTATTTATTCCCTCATCACAAATTTCATCCAATGCTTCACTTACCTCCGAAAAAGCCGCCATTACACGATAGTCACGAATTCTTGCGATCTTATCTGCCTGAACATTCGCATACATGTATTGCGAAAAGTTTGAATCGATGTTAAAAAATGCAGAAGGTGATAAATCATTGTATTCAGATGAAGAACTAATACTTTGTCTGGACAGTGCTTCGGTTCTTTTAGAACCAGTATCTTGAAAGGATTTAAATTTCGGATTTAGTTTAGAAATAGTATCTATAACAGTATAAGACTGATATGGAAGATAAGAATTAACATAATTCATTAAACTTCTTCCGAATGTAGATTCTCTTCCTGTTGAGGCGTTTGCTGGCACGTTATTATTTATGTGTCGGTTTTCAAAAATAAAGTTTTTTTGTCTGGTATTTTTAGAAATTTCAACTACAATACGAATAATGCAAACATTAGATTACGTAAAAAATATACTATTTCATAAAAAAAAGCACACTTCAAAAAATATAGAAGATCTTAAAACATACAATCCATTTATGGTTAATCGTTGGGCATCTATGTTTGATGGTGAATCCGCGAACATCATAAATCAAACCACCAATAAGGTTAATTATTTTAACAATGATAAGGATATGCACTATAAAATGTTATTAAATATTGTTCCGAAAAAGAAATCCAAAATGATAGATTATATTAAAAAACAAATTGAAGAAACAGTTGAATAATATCCCTTGCATTTTAATATTATGGTGTAAATAGAAACACATATGAAAATGGATATTGATAAATTGGAAGTACAACGATCTTTGATCGATTTAGATGGTTTTTCGCAAAATTCTTTAAACAGTGTTTTTATTGGATACGATCTATCTCAAGTATTGGATGATATTGTTTTGGTGGAGTTGGTGGATTTGGGTGGACACACTAATGAAATTGTTAGAAATGGCTTGATTGTTCCAGTTAACGCTGACACCCAAGCATGGAGGGTTGGTAAAGTAATTCTTTGCGGTCAGGGTGTATCTCTGGTCAAAAAAGATGATCACGTTATTTTCCCCAATAATAAAGGCATCATGATTTCTAATGTCGAAATTGACGGTTACGGCACATTGAATCATGGGCAGTTTTTAAATGAACATAGAATTTTCGGCATAGCTAAACCTAGAAAAGATGTACATATCAAGACAGAATCTAAAAGCACTCGCAACAACAAACGTTTGCGAAATTAAGTTCCGCCGAAGGAACTATGTTGTGGGTAAATCATTGTACAGAAGAATGTTATGTACAAGATCACCATTACTACTAGAGTCCTTAGATGGTAGGCTAACCTTGAATTATGATGGGAGAATGTACAACCCTCCAGCATATAATCCAGATGATTATAAATTAGTGTTGGTTTGGGATATTTTAATGCAAGATTATAGGTGCGTTAATATGAGTTACTGTAATTTGATTGCTAAGATACCTCTAATAAACAATGATGCCATTAATAAATTTTGGGATTACTTTAATAAAGAGATATATCCAAAAAGTCCCAATGAAAAACAATATTGGATGAATTTGTAAATTATGAAAGACACTGGAAATGAAATATTCTTAGATAATTTGCATCGAAATTTGCGTTTCGTTTGCAATAATAAGACAATAAAGGAAGGTAAGTTGATACTTTTCAATTTTAGTGATTTTTATTATTCTTTTACGTTAGATGTTTCTGGTACAATAAAATATTACAAATTACCGATGGCTTTTTCAGTGACAGACAACTTGAGTTCTATACGTTTAGACTACAGTATAAAAAAATTGTGTTATTCTATTGACGAATTTGAATTTTCATGTAAGATGATAAAACCAATATCCAAAAACGCATTATATGATAATGTGGTGGATGTGGTTTTCATATGATCAAAAACTTTCCTTCTGAATTCAAACCTAAAAAATCTCAAATTGAACTTATAAATGAAATAGGTTCAGCCTTCACTCGTAAAAAATTTGTAATTGTATCCGCTCCCACTGGGACTGGTAAAAGTTTCCTTTCAGCCACTCTAGCGAATTCATCGGATGCTCCTAGTGGAGAATTTAAACGTCTTGTGAATTCATATGAAGCATATGCACAAAACGAAAATGGGGGTTATGATAGAGAAGATGATCTTTTCGAGGAACCACCGTTCGGTGGATTTGTTTTAACAATCACAAAGGCATTACAAGATCAGTATTTGTCTTTATTTAAAGACTGTAAGGTTTTTAAAGGTAAGAGTAATTATATGTGTAATGTCGATCAACATTCCGATGTTGAAATTGCACCATGTATGATGCTATCTAAAATGAAAGAAGATTGTTGGAAAAAAAACTTCTGCTCATATTATAATGCAAGAAACGAGGCACTCACAAGTCAATTTACTGCTTTAAATTATAAAATATTTTTTACTGTCCCAGATCATTTGAAGAGAAAAAATTATATCATTTGTGATGAAGCATCTGAACTGGAAAATGAAATTGTTAAACAATTCACCCTTTCAATTGATTTCGATAAAATATCAAAATATGATGTTCCTATAAGCAGACTCACCACGGATGATTTCTATAAGGCTATTAAATGGGTGGAAAATTCCGAGTTAGAAATTTCAGATTATTTGGAAGAATTAAAAAAATCTTTAAATGCTAGAAAGGAATTAATTTCTGAAAGAGAAAAATCTCAGTATTTATTTGTTAGGAATTTGTCGAATAGTATTTCAAATATTTTAAAATATAAAAATGATGCTTCTTGGATAATTGATCGTCAAAAAAATGTAGTAAATTTCATACCACTAAAGGTAGATACATTATCTAAAAATATTTTTTCACATGGTGATAAGATTTTATTAATGTCTGCCACTATCGTCGATCATGTTAAATTTGCGAAATCTTTAGGAATAGATGATTACGAGTACATTGAAGCCGATTCATCTTTTGAGGCTTCGAAATCACCAATCTACATATCAACAAAGCATAAATTAAACCATGCCAATTTAAGTGAAAAGATTCCCTTGATAGCTGAACAAATTAAAGAAATTTGTAAAATACATAAAGACGTTAAAGGTATAATCCATACTCATACGATGAGTATTGCGGAACAGCTGAAGAGACACTTAGGAGAGAGTAGTAGGTTCTTGTATAGAGATAGCCTTTCAAGTAATGATATGCTCTTGGCAGAACACTCAGAGTCAAAAGATCCCACAGTTATAGTTAGCCCATCATTAACTTATGGTGTGGATTTAAAAGGTGATTTGGGAAGATTTTGTATCGTAGTTAAATTACCCTATTTGCCTTTTTCTGATAAAAGAATTAATAGGATTTTTAAAGAGGATAGTGTCTGGTACACTAATGCCATGTTGAATAATTTGGTCCAAATGTGTGGAAGATGCACTAGAGATGAGAGCGACTTTTCAGATACTTACATATTAGATGGGAATATTGAACAGGTGATTATGCGTAATAATAAAAAATTACCTAAATACTTCTTAGAACGTTTTAAGTAAATGCGTAAAAATCCCTACTTTTTTGAAATTAAGAATCTATTGGTTCAATTCTTGGCCGCTTTTAATAATGTGGTCATTAAAAGATTCAATGCTGAACGAGATGTTGGACAGACAGTTCAGGTTAGATATGTATATGCTCCCAAACAGAGGGTGATGTATGATGTTGTTAACTTTTCACAAAACATAACTCTTCCAGTTGTAAGTATAAACATAACTAGTTTCAGCAGAGACAATAGCCGTGTTTTTAATAAAAATGGTGGATTTTATAAGCCAAATTCAACAGTAATTGACGAAAAAAACAAAGGACAGCTGAGTAATTTTTATAGGACACCAGTTCCAGTTAATATATCAGTAGAAATGAATATAATGACCAAGTACCAAACGGACTTGGATCAGATAATGTCTAATTTTATACCTTTCTGCAATCCTTACATAATACTCTCTTGGAAAGTGCCAGAGGAATATAATATCCCATTCATAGAAGAAATACGTTCAGAGGTATTGTGGAATGGAATTGTGAATGTCGAGTATCCAACCGACATTGCTGGTAATAAAAAATCGGTTATAATAGGTAAAACAGGATTTGAAATAAAAGGTTGGATATTTCCAGCGGAAGAAGTTCCGATTAAAAATATATTCTTTATTGACGCCGCACTTACGGTCGCTAAGGGAAATCTGCAAGAAAGTAGTTATTTTTCACTCAGTTCTCAGGTTATAGAAAAAGATGATTGTTCAACTTATTACAATACTGAAATCGTATCAATTTCTGCTGCTCCTCAAATGGATAACGTATTTTTCAATTTTTCATCTTGACTTAATATCATATTAATGTAAGATACTTGTTCAATATGGAAGACAACACAACTAAAAATACAGAAAACGAAAATCTAGCCAAAGCTAAGAGTGAAATTGAGGAAATTGTTAAGAAATATAATATTTCTTTAATTCCTGTGGTTATGCATCATGGTGATAAGACATTCAGTAGAATTGATATCGCCCCAGCTTCTGAAAATATCTCAGAAGGCGCATCGGAAACGACTATTTCTTAAGGCTAAATTGATGTGGACTAAAGAATTTCCATTGGAAATGGTAAAAATACCTTTTCTGGAAAAGGAGAAACATCAATATTTTTGTGGAGACGGACATGAGTACATGTCCGTCTCTTCTATTTTATCTAGAGTTAAACCCAAATTTGACTTGGAGGGAAAGGCTCTGGAATGTGCCTTGAGAAAAAAAGTAAGTGTTGATGAAATTTTAAAAAGTTGGGACGATAAGAAAAAAACTGGATTAGACTATGGCACTGATATTCACGAGAATGTCGAGAAGTATTTTTTAAACGGGGAAATATCGAATGAGAAATATTCTCAAGTGGTGAAAGATATCCGTGACATGGTTTATAGTGAAAATGGATACAATGAGTTAATTTGTTTCGATAAAAACAAAAAAATTTGTGGAACATCTGATTACGTTGAATTTACTGAGGAATTTTTTAATATATCCGATTTTAAAACAAATATTAAATTTAATTTTGAAAATCAATATAATGATAAATTTTTATTAGAACCAGTTTCGCATTTACCTAATTCTGAATATTTTATATATGCTTTACAGTTATCCTTTTATGCTTACATGATAGAGAAACTCACTAATTTGAAATGTGGTTTTTTGAATATATACTGGTTGAAAAGGCAGATAGATACTAAACATATTTTTAAAGCTAAGTGGATGAAATATACTGTTCCGTTCTTAAAAAAAGAAGTTGAAGATATACTATGCATCGTATAAATTGGGAGCAATATGCCCTAGAGTTAGCAAAAACAGCATCTCTTAGATCTGAGGATGTGTATCAAAAAGTTGGAGCTTGTGCTCTTTCGCACGATAATCGCGTTTTGGGTGTGGCTTATAATGGTTTAAAAAGTGGTAAGGATGTAGATTCTGTATTTTGGGATGATAGAGATAAGAGAAGGCCCTTCATGATACATGCTGAATCTAATCTCTTATCATTATTCTCCAGAAACGAAGCGAAGATTATAGCAATAACTCTTTTACCTTGTTGCAGTTGTGCTAAATTAATATGTGCATGGAACATAGAAAAGGTCATATATAATAAAGAATATGATAATGTCGATGCTGTTAATACTAAAGAGATTTTTGATTTTTATGGTATAGAGTTGAAAAAAATAGATTATTTGGATAAATAATTCTAAATATGGCTACAGTCGCAACTATTTCCGTCAATTTCGCTCAATATAATGCTACATCATTCAATGCACCAGGTGTTATTGATAGATCTATAAATCCTAGCACATTGTCTCAATATTGTTTGGGTTCATCCACACCTGATTTTAATTATTTGGGTGGATTTGTTAAGAAAACAGCCGATACCATGAGTGGATATTTGACATTAACATCCACAGATCCAACCCAGGACGATCATGCAACTAGGAAAGGTTATGTTGACTCAAGAATAAATTCATTATCCTCGACTGTGGGTGATTCGAGTGGTGGATTTGTTAAAGTGCAGGGGTCAACGATGACTGGCCCATTGATTTTAAACACACTAATCCAAACGCTACCATTACATGCTACTAGCAAGGGTTATGTCGATACAAAGGTAAGTGATCTAGACACCGCAATCGGAACTAATTTAAGTAATAATTTTTTAGCAAAAGCTG
>Ga0208923_1000028_pt1 | contig 42224 bp, 52 predicted proteins | sample ColrivemetaGS575_FD_187620 | JGI IMG/M metagenome (GOLD analysis project Ga0208923, IMG submission 187620) | Estuarine microbial communities from the Columbia River estuary - Freshwater metaG S.575 (SPAdes) (version 2) | ecosystem: Environmental > Aquatic > Marine > Intertidal zone > Estuary ...
AAATATTTGCTATTTTTTAACAAAAAAAAAAAACTTTGCTAAAAATAAAAATAAATGTGTACAAATTTAGTTTAATGATGTATAATATAAGTTAAGCAAGGACGCTTGCGAGAAAACTACTTGTTAACCTTCGTTTGGCTTTTTTTGCAAATGTTTTATGGTTACGCGCCAAGCGAAGGTAGGAAAAGCCATTAGTCAATAACGTTACATATTTATCTATTAATAAATAAACATTAGTTAATAAGGTTAGAATTATGTTTGAAAAATTTACTGAAGGCGCAATAAAGGTGATAATGTTGAGCCAAGAAGAGGCTCGAAGAATGGGTCATAACTTTGTTGGTACTGAGCAGTTACTTCTAGGTGTTATAGGGCAAAGACATGGAATCGGAGCAAAAGCCTTAAAAAAACTTAAGGTAACTTTAAAAAAAGCTCGCAAAGAAATTGAATTATATATTGGCCGAGGAACAGGTTTCGTTGCTTCTGAAATTCCTTTTACACCTCGAGCAAAACGTGTTTTAGAAATGGCTGTACATGAAGGAAAAGATCTTGGTCAAAATTTTGTTGGAACCGAACACATCTTATTAGCTCTTATTGCTGAATCAGATGGTGTAGCTATGAGAACATTAGATAAACTTGGTGTGGATGTCCATAAATTACGAAACCTAATTTTCAGTTACATTGAAGAAACACAAGAAGAGATTTTACGACCATTAACACAAGCAGAAAAATTCTTATTAGAACGTGAAAGAAAAGGTAGCCAAACACCTACATTAGATGAATTTGCTGAAAATATAAGTAAAGAGGCTATAGACGGTAATTTAGATCCAGTAATTGGTAGACAAAAAGAGATTGATGATGTTATAGCTGTTTTAGCAAGACGAACAAAGAATAATCCAGTTTTAATCGGAGAACCAGGTGTAGGTAAAACAGCAGTGGCAGAAGGTTTAGCTCAGTTGATTTTAACAGAAAAAGTCCCAGATTTCCTAGATGGAAGTTTAATTATGGCCTTAGATTTAGGTTCAATTCTTGCCGGTACAAAATATCGAGGTGAATTTGAAGAGAGATTAAAACGAATTGTAGAAGAAGCTCAAAATGATAGTGCTATTATTATTGTAATTGATGAAATTCATACTTTAGTTGGCGCTGGTGCAGCAGAAGGTGCTGTTGATGCTGCAAATATATTAAAACCAGCTTTAGCACGTGGCAAATTCCGCTGTATTGGTGCAACTACAAATGATGAGTATAGAAAATATATTGAAAGAGATCCTGCTTTAGAGCGTCGTTTCCAACCCGTAAATGTACCAGAACCTAGTGTAGGAACAACAATTGAAATTCTTCGTGGTTTAAGATCCAAATTTGAGCGTCATCACACATTGAGTTATCATGATGATGCTATTGAACAAGCAGCAATTCTTTCAAGTAAATATATTGCCGATCGTTTTTTACCAGATAAAGCAATTGACGTTTTAGATGAATCTGGTGCACGTGTAAGATTAGAAAATCGTCGTTTGCCTATAGGCTTAAGAAGTTTAATGCATGAATTACAAAATGCAATTAGAGATAAAGAAGATGCTGTTAAAAGACATGATTTTGGTTCTGCAAAACAGTTTTTAGATCATGAAATGGAAGTTAGAACACATATGCGAATTATGAAACAGTCTTCATTAACAGAAGAAATGAGAGGTATTAGCCGTCGTGACTTAGATATGGTTTTAGAAAATGACGTTGCAAATGTGGTTTCAAACTGGACTGGTATTCCTGTAACAAAAATTTCAGGTTCAGAATCAGAAAGATTATTAAAAATGGAAGAGATTTTACATGAAAGGATTATTGGTCAAGAAGATGCGGTTGTTGCAGTTTCAAAAGCTATTCGTCGTGCTAGAGTAGGTTTAAGAAATCCAAATCGACCAATTGCAAGTTTTATTTTTGCAGGTCCTACTGGTGTTGGAAAAACAGAATTAACTAAAGCACTTTCAGATTATATGTTTGGTAGTGAAGAGAGCATGATTAGATTAGATATGTCAGAATATATGGAGAAACATACAGTAGCAAAATTAATTGGTTCACCACCGGGATACGTGGGTTACAATGAAGGTGGTCAATTAACCGAAGCAGTACGCTCACAACCTTATTCAGTTGTACTACTTGATGAAGTTGAAAAGGCACATCCAGATGTATTTAATTTATTATTACAAATTTTAGATGATGGTCGATTAACAGATTCAAAAGGTCGATTAATTGATTTCACCAATACACTTATTGTTATGACTACTAATTTAGGATCAAAAGTTATTGAACGAGAAAGTGGGATTAAACCAAAATCACAACAAGAAGGATCCGGTTTAAAATTAACTACAAATGAAGGTATTTTTGGTTGGGAACCAGCACCAGAAGTTGCACAAGATTCAAAAATAAGAGAAAAAGTAAAAAAATTAGTTAATGATGAACTAAAAAACTTCTTTAGACCAGAATTTTTAAATCGTATTGATGAGATTATTGTTTTTAGTCATTTAACACGCCGTGATCTTTGGGAAATTTGTGACTTAATGATTAAATCGTTAATTGCTCGATTAAAAGATAAAGAAATTGATCTAATTGTTAGAAAACCAGTACAAGCTTTATTAACAGATGAAGGTTATGACCCATTATATGGTGCACGTCCATTACGTCGTGCAATAATGCATTATTTAGAAGATGAGTTAGCAGAGAAATGTCTTTCGCAGACTTTGTATCCTCGAACCCGAATCACCGTTGATCGTAAAAGTTTAGCTGATAAAAAAAATGAGATAAAAGAAATTACTAATAATGATAATATTAGCGTACAATGTAATAGTGACCTTATTAAAGTAAAAAGTTTAAACAGTATGTCTGAAACAATGTCTGAAACAATGTCTGAAACAATGTCTGAAACAATGTCTGAAACAATTTCAATAAACAAAGTAGTTAAAGTATCTACAGTAGCAGGTGGTATGGACTTATCGATTGAAAATTTAACTTATGAATCTGACTCAAATGATTATAGAGACTCAGAAACGTACACAAATGAGTTAAAAATTGAGATAGATTTTTCGGCAGTAGATCAGAAACTTTTAAATGTAAAAGTCGAAGAAAAACAAGTCGAAGATAACAATAATAAAACTATCTTAATAGCAGGTGTTCCTATTGTTGTTGAGAAATTAAGAGGTTTAATAGAAGCTTCAAATAAGGAAGAGGATGAGTCTGATGATATTATTGAAGAAGATAATATTACTGAGCCTGAAGCTTTAGAAGAAGAAGCTAAAGAGGAAGAACCGGAAACTGATACACCAAAAACTGAAGAAAGTAAACCAAAAAGAAATCGGTTTGCTTTAATCAAAAAAATTGGTGCAGCTATTTTTGGTACTATTAATCGGTTTCGATAATCCTAAATTAAAATACATTAAAAAAAAAATAAATGGAGGTAAAAATAAAATGAAATTTATAAAAAAAAAAATAAACCTAATTAGAGAAAAAATAAAAAGCATTAAGAAAAGAATTAATGAAAATAAACAATTGATTTTATTAATTATAAAAGTTGTAAAGTATACTATTATCACTTCTTATTGCGTATATTATATTTACATGTGCTATTTTATTTAGTTTAAGTAAATATAGTTTGAAATAAAAATTAGTTTAGTCAAATTTTGAGGTTTGACTAAACTAATTTTTAGAATTTGCTAATTTGATTGACAGGTGAACTAGGATTTGCATAATATTTTTTTTCCATTTGACCAGCTAAATAACCTAATCGACCAGATTTCACGCCTAATTTCATAGCTGTTGCCATTTGACTTGGAAATTTTGATTGAGCAACTGCAGTATTTAATAATACGCCATCAGCTCCTAATTCCATTGCTAACGCTGCTTGACTTGGGGCCCCAATTCCTGCATCGACAATAACAGGAATATTTGAATTTTCAATAATAATTTTAATATTTGCTAAATTATTTAAACCTTGGCCTGAACCAATAGGAGAACCTAAGGGCATTACTGTTGCACAACCTAAGTCTTCAAGATGTAATGCAAGCATGGGATCAGCATTTATATATGGTAATACAGTAAATCCTTTTTTTACTAAAAATTCAGCTGCTTTTAATGTTCCAATTGGATCCGGTAATAAATATTTGGGATCTGAAATTACTTCCAATTTTACAAAATAATTATCATGTTGACCTAATTGACATGCTAATTCATGACCTAAAAAAGCCATTCTAATCGCTTCTTCAGCAGTCTGCGAACCTGCTGTATTTGGAAGTAACCATAGTTTATTCCAATCTAAAGAGTTTAAAAAATTTGTATTATCAGATTTTAAATCTGTTGGTAATCGACGAATAGCAACTGTAACAATTTCACATTCACTAGATTTAACACTTTCAACTGCATCTGTTAAAGTTCTATATTTTCCTGTTCCCAACATTAAACGAGAACTAAAAACTTTATTACCAATTTTTAACTTATCAACACTATTTATCATAATTTATTTTTTTTAATACTCCCCAGGTAGGACTTGAACCTACGGCCAATCGGTTAACAGCCGATTGCTCTACCACTGAGCTACTGAGGATATAATGACTAGTATCATATTACCAGAACTTTTCTTTAAATGCAAATATTTATTATTTATTTAAAACTAAAAATCTTAGAACCTTTGAATCAAGTTTTAAAGTCTGTAAAAATGCGTTTATATATTTTGGCATACTTGAAAAATTTAATTGAATGTAATTGCCTTTTACTTTATCATTAATTAAATAAGCTAATTTATGTTTTCCTCGAGAAATAACAGAGATATCACAAACATTAAATTTTCTTAGACCTTTTGCATAATTAAATACCCAAGTTTTTAATTCACTATCATTAAATTCTTCTGTTAAAAGAATCATTATTTCATACTTTCTTATTAATGACATAACCAATGTTTTATTTTATGAAAAGTAAGAAGATATTACTTTGTAGATAAGATTAATGTCAATTCAAAAGTTCCTTAAACGTTGAATTTTTTCAATTTTTACAAATAAACCATCTTTAATTATTATTTTCTAGAATATAAAATCTTTCGTCTTGAACATAAAATACCTTACTCATAAAGATTAGATCCATTTAAATCATTTTAAAATTAACTAAATTCGTAATGATTTTTAGTAGAATAATATAGTATAATTTATCTAAAAATTTTTATTGGAGAAATTTCATGGATTGGAATGGAATTCAAAATTTTTTATCAAATATAGTATTTGCAATTTTATTAGTTACGATGATACTATATTGGATAAATTTATCGTTTTTTAATAAGACAAGTTTATTGGCTAAAATTGGCAAAGGAAGCATTATATTATCTAATATTTTACTATTTTTCATACTTTGTTCACGATGGATTGTAGCAGGGTATTTTCCATTAAGCAATCTATATGAATCTTTATTATTTTTAGATTGGACTTTATTAGCTCTTTATATCTATATTGAGTCAAAAACAAAAAGTAAAGTTATTGGGGCAATTTTGATACCAATAGCACTCTTAATTAATGGTTTTGCTAACCTAACTCTTTCACCAGAAATGCAAAAGTCAAGCCCGTTAGTTCCGGCTTTACAATCAAATTGGTTAATGATGCATGTTAGTATGATGTTATTAAGTTACGCAACTTTAATTTTAGGCTCATTACTATGTATATTATTTTTAGTAATTTCAAAATATAGAGATATAGATTTAAAAATAATTGATGATTCATCATTACCACTTTATAATATCATGCTCGATTATTATGAGGCACAAGTTTTGTCATCTTCTAATAATCTATCAGAATTAGGTAAATTAAAATTATTACAAAGTTTAGATAACTGGAGTTACCGTATTATTGGTCTTGGTTTTCCATTTTTAACCATTGGGATTATTTCAGGTGGCGTTTGGGCCAATGAAGCCTGGGGGTCTTATTGGAGTTGGGATCCAAAAGAAACATGGGCACTTATTACTTGGCTTGTCTTTGCAACTTACTTACATGCGCGAATTACAAAAGGGTGGGAAGGTAAAAAGACTGCTATCCTAGGGGGATTAGGATTCTTTGTTATTTGGATTTGTTATTTAGGCGTAAATTTCTTAGGTAAAGGATTACATAGCTATGGCTGGTTCTCATAAGCCTCTAAATTAATTTAATGGTCAGAATAAAATTTTTTATGTACAAAATAAGAACAACTGATATTTTCTTTTCTAAATAAAGAATCTGTTTAACTTAGAATTTATTTGATCCTTATTATAAATTTATAATAAGGATCAAATAAATTCTAAGTTAAACAGATTCTATAGAAAACACCAGAAGGTAAATCTGCTTTTGATAATAAATCAAAAATATTCAAATGTGAATCATAGTATATTTCTAAAATTCTTTTATGAACACGAACTTCAAAATGTTCTCTTGAATCTTTGTCAACGTGTGGAGACCGTAAAACACAATAAATTCTTTTATTTGTGGGTAATGATACTACACCTATAGAATTTAAAGGAATATTCTGTAAAATTGTAAGAATTTTGTTACACGATGAAGTTAATATTTCATGATTAAAAGATTCAAGTCTAACTCGAATCTTTGCATTTTTATTTGTCATTAATTCCATACTATATTTGTTAATATAAATTTTAAATTATTTAATAATCTTTGAAACTACCCCTGCACCTATTGTACGTCCACCTTCACGAATCGCAAAACGCATACCAGACTCAATAGCAACAGGATAAATTAATTGGGCAGTCATTTTAATGCGGTCACCAGGCATTACCATTTCTACAATACTTTCGTCATCTGCAGTAAATTGTGTTATAGCACCTGTAACATCAGTTGTTCGTACATAAAATTGTGGGCGATAACCTGTAAAAAATGGAGTATGTCGACCACCTTCATCTTTTGTTAAAACGTATACTTCTGCTTCAAAATCTGTATGTGGTTTAATTGTCCCTGGTTTTGCTAATACCATACCACGTTGAATATTCTCACGAGTTATACCACGTAATAGTATACCAACGTTATCACCAGCAAAACCTTGCTCTAAAGTTTTTTGGAACATTTCAATACCAGTAACTGTTGTAGTTTTTGTATCAGTAATACCTACAATTTCAACACTCTCACCAACCTTAATAGTACCACGTTCAATACGACCGGTAGAAACTGTACCACGCCCAGTAATAGAAAAAACATCTTCAATAGCCATTAAGAATGTTTTTTCTATATCACGCACAGGAGTTGGGATATAAGTATCGACTGCGTCCATTAATGCATATATTTTATCGACCCATGGATTTATACCACGAACAATTTTTGGATCAGCAGTAATTGCTTCAATAGCTTGTAATGCAGAGCCAGGACAAATTGGAATCTTATCACCGGGAAAATCATATGCAGAAAGTAGTTCACGAACTTCTAATTCAACTAATTCTAGTAATTCAGGATCATCTACTTGATCTTCTTTGTTTAAAAAAACAACAATATCTGGAACACCAATTTGTTTTGATAATAGAATATGTTCACGGGTTTGTGGCATTGGACCATCAGCGGCAGATACTACTAAAATTGCACCGTCCATTTGGGCAGCACCAGTAATCATATTTTTTACGTAATCTGCGTGTCCTGGACAATCAACATGAGCATAATGACGAGTTTCTGTTTCGTACTCTACATGAGCAGTGTTAATAGTAATACCACGAGCACGTTCTTCAGGAGCACCATCAATTTCTGAAATAGCTTTTGCAACACAATTTCCATTTAATGCTAAAACTGCAGTAATAGCTGCTGTTAATGTTGTTTTACCATGATCAACATGACCAATAGTTCCAATATTAACATGCGGTTTTGTACGTTCAAATTTTTCACGTGCCATTTTCAAATTCCTTTAAATTAGTTTTTATAAATAAATGTAAAGCTTTTAGCGAGAAGCGACTAAATAAATTTTAATATCTAAAATGAGCAAACGCTTTATTAGCTTCTGCCATTTTATGAATTTCTTCTTTTTTCTTTATAGTATTACCAATTTCATTAGATGTGTCAATGATTTCATTTGCAAGTTTTATAGCCATACTTCGACCAACCCTTTGACCAGAATATCTAAGGATCCAACGTAAAGATAAATTGGTAGCTCTGAATCCACTAACTTCAATTGGTACTTGATATGTAGAACCCCCAACTCGTCTAGCCTTAACTTCAACTACTGGACTAGCATTTCGTATAGCTTTTTCAAATACTTCTAATGGATCTTGGTCTGTTTTTTTTTTTATTATATCAAAAGCTTGATGTACAATGTTTTTTGCTAAATTTTTTTTGCCTGATTTTAAAATTCTTGTAATTAGTAAACTAACCAAAAAACTATTATAAAGTGAGTCAGGTTGAGGAAAGCGTTTTTTTGATATATTTCGACGCGACATAATTAAGTTTAAAATTTTTTTCTATAATTTTTATATCAATGAAAAAGTCAATAAATAATTTTCTCAAATATTACTGTATATTAAAATTATTATTTATTGGCTTTTGGTTTCTTAACTCCGTATTTTGAACGTCCTTGTGTTCGAATTTTAACCCCACCAGTATCTAAAGCACCTCTAATAATATGATAACGAACACCAGGTAAATCTTTTACTCTCCCACCTCTAATCAAAACCACTGAATGTTCTTGTAAATTATGACCTATTCCTGGTATATAAGCAGTAACTTCAAAGCCTGATGTAAGTCTAACCCTGGCAACTTTTCGGATTGCTGAGTTTGGCTTTTTAGGCGTTGTAGTATAAACACGAGTACAGACTCCGCGTCTTTGAGGACAATTTACTAGTGCTGGTGATTTCGTTTTTTTTTTTATCTGTATACGTCTTGAACGAACTAATTGCTGTATAGTTGGCATATAAGTTAAAAATTATTTTAATTATTTTATTAATCTTCTAATGATAATTGATATTTTTTCATAAATTTTTCTACTCGACCCTCACTATCCACAAGAACTTGGGAATCTGTATAAAACGGATGATTTCCTAACCAAATATCAATTTGTAATTCTTTTTTAGTAGAACCGACTAAACATATTGGTTTCCCATCACATATAATTTTTGCCATTGGAAACCAGTTAGGATGTATTTCAGATTTTGGCATATTCTTTTATTTATTGTTATAAATTTATCGTTTAGAGTATTGTGGAGCTTTCCGAGCTTTCCGTAGTCCATATTTTTTCCTTTCTTTAATACGAGCATCACGAGTTAAAAATCCAAACGGTTTTAATATTCCTCTATTTTGGACTTCCATTTTACATAGTAATCTAGCAACTCCTAGTTGAATTGCTTCTGCTTGACCTGTTAATCCTCCACCTGTTACTAAAGCAACAATATTAAATTGACTATTTAAATTAAGTTTTTCAAGTGGGGCTTTGATTAATCCTAAATAAGTTTCATTATACTGTAAATATTTTTCTCCCGGTAGTTTATTAATAATAATATTACCCTCACCTGGAACTAAAAAAACTCTTGCAACTGCGTGTTTTCGTTTCCCAAGCCCAATATTATTTTTTTGAAAAACTAAGTTTATTGTTGAATTCATGATTTTAAATATTACTTATTAATTTATTATCTCGTTAATATTAAACTTGATTGAAAAATAAATTTTAAAAGTTGAAGACTACTATTATTTAGTTTCAGTTTCAAAATTAAGATTATCTAAATTAAGTTTAATTGGGTTTTGAGCTTCGTGTGGATGATTTTGATCACTATAAACATTTAATCTTCGCATTAAACGTTTTGTCTCTGTTTCTGATAGCATCCCTTTAATTGTACGTTCAATTGTGAACTTAGCAAGTGAATCAGAAACATTTCTAATTTTTAATGAACTACCCGGTCGACCTGGTTTATTTACTAGATAGTGAGTAGTTTTTGGATTGACTAGAATTGAATCAGCATTAACCAAAATTATATAATCACCAACATCTATTGAAGGATAATAATGAGGTTTTATTTTACCTTTTAATATTGCAGTAATTAATGTTGCTAATCGACCTAATTTTTGCCCTTGACAATCAATAATAAACCAATTCCGATTTTCTTGTCTTTGACTTGGTAAAAATGTTTTATTTAATGCAGTCATGTCTTTTTTTATTAAATTAACTTATTAATAATAATCGTTAACATTTTAATTTCTAGAATCTTTTATTTTAAAATAATACCTAATTTGTTTTTTAAAGTTGAAAATACTTCATCAGCCGATTTTTTACCAAAATTTTTAAGTTCTTGTAATTTTTCCGGTGAATACTGTAATAAGTCGCCTACTGTATTAATCTGTGCTTTTTTTAAGCAATTATACGCACGTACTGATAATTGTAACTCTTCAACAGCAATATTTGTATATGGTTTAATACTTAATGATTGTTTATTTATTTTTGTTTCAGTACTCTCGTTATTTGGTTTATTTTCAATTAACAGTGTAAAAAGGTTTATAATAATTTGAGCAGCCGATTTTAATGCATCATTTGGTGAGATACTTCCATCGGTCCAAATATCCATAAATAAACGTTCAGTAATATTATTTGCATTATCATAAACGTTTTCAATTTTAAAATCGACTTTTTGTACAGGCATAAATATAGAATCTAATTCCAAATAACTCTCATCTTCTTGAGAGAATAATTGTGACGCTAATTTATAACCTGTTCCATACTCAATTTTGAATTCAAACTCAAGAATACTAGACGTTGAAATTGTCGCGATATAATGATTTGAATTAACAATTTCTAAATTCTCAGGTAATTCAATAAGATCCGCTGTTATAACCATTGGCCCTTGAACCCTTAATCTGCCAAACTCTACTTCTTTAGTATTTCCTTTAAAAATAATTCCTTTTAAATTTAAAAGAATTTCAAGAGTGTCTTCGCGAACTCCAGGAATAGTAGAAAATTCATGTCGAACTCCAGCAATTCTAACAGCAGAAATTGCTTTTCCACCTAAATCTGCTAAAAGTACACGTCTTAGTTGATTTCCAATTGTTATTCCTTGTCCAGGATGTAAAGAATTTATTAAAAATTGGCCATAACAAATACCTGACTGAAGTTTTTCTGATTTAAGGCATTTAATAGAAATATTATTCATATTAAAATTTTAAAGAAATGTAAAATTTAAACACGACGTCGCTTTGGTGGGCGACAGCCATTATGTGGTACAGAAGTGATATCTTCAATTGAGGTAATTTCAAATCTAGCTGCTTCAATTGCTCGGATAGCAGTTTCTCGTCCTGAACCTTGACCTTTTACAAATATTTGAACTGTTTTCATGCCATTGTTTGCAGCTTCAATTGCTGCTTTTTCAGCAGCTGTTTGTGCTGCGAATGGGGTACTTTTTCTTGCTCCTTTAAAACCAGCACTACCAGCTGAAGCCCATGAAATAGTATCACCTGTTAAATTTGTGATTGTTATAATTGTATTATTAAAAGTTGATTGAATATGTACAATTCCTTTCTGAGAACTACTTTTATCTTTTCTAAGGTTTGATTTTTTAGTTGTTTGTGCCATATTAAAGTATAAATTTAATTTTATTTCAAATTATCTTTTCTTATTAGTAACTGTTTTCTTTGCCCCACGTCTAGCGCGTGCGTTTGTTCGAGTTCTTTGGCCGCGTACCGGTAAACATGCACGATGACGTTTCCCCCTATGACAATTAATTTCGCTTAACCGCTTAATATTTAAACCATTAAAACGTCGTAAATCCCCTTCTAATTTTAATCCTATAGTTTCTAATGCTTCTCGTAAAGCAATAGTTTGTTCTGTGGTTAAATCGTTAGTTCTTGTTTGAGAACTAATTTCTGAAATTTCAAGAATTTTGTTTGCTGACGTAAGACCGACTCCATGAATATAAGTAAGTGCATATGCAATTCTTTTATTTCTTGGTAAATCGACACCGACTAATCTGACCATTTTTATAAACTCCTTTAAATATTATCCTTGACGTTGTTTATGCTTTGGATTTGGACAAATTACCATAACTCGACCATGTCTTTTAATAACACGACATTTCTCACACATTTTTTTTACAGATGGACGAACTTTCATGTTAAAATTTAAAATGTAAATTTTTAATTGTATTTATCAATAATTTTTCTTGTAAATATTTGAATAGATAATATCATCTACTTCTCTGGAAATATCTACTAATACCCCTGCCATAATTAATAATGAAGTTGTACTAAGACCATTAAGACTTGATATATTTAGTGTTACTTCAATTAAATTTGGAAGCGTAGCTAATAGTGCAAGCATAAGAGCACCTAAAATTGTTAGGCGTTTCATAACTTTTTTTAAATAAAACGTTGTTTGAACACCTGTTCTAGTTCCTGGTATTGTAACAGCCATTTTTTGTAATTGATCTGAGATATCTTTAGGATTTAGAACAATTGTAGAATAAAAAGAACTAAATAATAAAATTAAGGTAAAGTATGCTAACCAATAAAAAATTTTAGAGAATATTAAAAAGGCAGGTGTTGTTATATCAAATATTGGTAATATACCTAAATTATTAATGTAACTTGGTAAAACAAGTACAGTAGTAGTTAAAATAATTGGCATTACACCTGCTTGATTTAATCGTAAAGGTATATAAGTATTAATTAGTCTTGAGTCTTTATTATCAACTTGGTTTAATTGTTTTGAGGACAGTAATTGAATACGTCTTACCCCTTCTTGTAATAAAACAATTGCAAATAGAGAAGCTACAATTAATAAAATAATTATTGAAACAGAAAAGAAAGTTAAATTTTCAGTATTTGTAAATACAATTTTTTTATACAAATTAGGGAAACTGGAAACAATATTAGTATAAATTAATAAAGATGCTCCATTGCCTAGGCCATAATCAGTAATTAATTCACTTAACCATAAAACAATCATGGCACCAGTAGTTAACCAAATAACTATTTCAAACAGTAATTGAATATTCCAATCAAATAAAATCTGTTTTAAATAAATACCTAAACTTACACTTTGTATAATGGCCCAAATTAATGTAATAAAACGTGTTAAACGATTTAATGAACGCCGAGCGCTTAGATCACCTTCTTTTTGTAATCGTGATAAAGAAGGTGAAAAAGCAATTACTAATTGAACTAAAATAGATGCATTAATATAAGGAAAAATATTTAATGTAAATAGCCCAATGACAAATGTATCATCGCCCGAAAAAGTACTAACTAAACTTTTTGCAACAGGATTTGCTTGAATATATAAAGCTAAATCAGTATGATTAATCCCTGGTACTGGAAGAAAACTTCCAATTCTAATAAATAAAATTACGCCTAAACTAATCAATAAACGTTTAAGTATAATTTGCAGACTTATTGTATTTATAATTTTCACTTTTCTCTTATCACATCGTATCTCTTAATCTAATTTAGAGTAAGATTTCGTTTTTTTGTTACTTCTGATTTTGTAGTTAAATTTTCTAAAGCACAAATGGATGCTCTTGCATTATTTAATAAATTATTAGAGCCTAATTGTTTTGCAATTACATTTTTAACGCCTGCAACTTCTAAAACAATTCTAATAGCACCACCTGCAATAACACCAGAACCTTCAATAGATGGTCGCATAATAATTTTACATGCCCCAAAATTACCACTTACACGATGAGGAATAGTTAAATACTTTGTTAAAGGAAATGTTATTAAATTTTTTCGAGCATCTGCTTTTCCTTTCTTAAATGCATTGACTACATCATCTGCTTTGGCAACTCCTACACCTACTTGTCCTTTTTCATTCCCAACCACAACAATTGCTCTAAAACTTAGTTTTTTTCCACCTTTAGTTACTTTAGATACGCGACTAATTTTTATTAAACGTTCAACCAATTTTGGTTCTTGTATAGTATTATTACGTCTAGTATTTTTTTTTAGCTTATTTACTTGTTTTAAATCACTACTCATAGAATTTATTCAAATTTTATACTTGTTTGCAAATTTGCAGTTAAAACTGAAGACCACCTGCTCTCGCACCATCTGCTAATGCTTTAATTCGGCCATGGTATAGATACGGTCCTTTATCAAATACAATTTTAGTAATATTTTGTCTCAAACTAAGTTCAGCTAATTTTTCTCCCATAATTCTTGAAGCTTCACATGTTCGGCCATTAGTAATTTCAATTTTAATGGTACGATCTAATGTTGAACAAGAAACTAATGTTCTAGATGTTGTATCATCAATTATTTGGGCATAAATATTTTCATTTGAGCGGTATACTGATAATCTTGGTCGTTGACTAGTACCTTTAATACGACCGCGAATGCCATCTCGTTTTAATTTTTTATATTTACTTGGTTTTAACTTTTTATTTTTATTTTTTAGTTTTATTAAGGCTTGTTTTGAAAATTTCATAATTCCAATTTTAAATATTAGAGTTATTAAATATATAATTAAATTATTTACCTGATTTACCAGCTTTACGTTGAATTATCTCATTTTTATAAAGAATCCCTTTTCCTTTATAAGGTTCAGGTTCTCGCCACGAACGAACTTTTGCAGCAAATAAACCTAAAAGTTCTTTATCACAAGATTTTAGAATTATTGTTGTGTTTTGAATTACTTCTGCCTTAATAGTTTTTGGAATTTCAAGTTTAACAGGATGACTAAACCCCAAACTTAAAATAATTTCATTTTCTTGTATTATAGCACGATAGCCTACACCTTTCAATAATAGAGTTGTCTCAAATTGTTCTGAGACTCCAATAACCAAATTAAAAAGTAATGTTCTATATAAACCACGTAAAGCGTTAGCATTTTTTGGACAAGGCTCTTTTAAATTAATATTAATTCTGCCTTCTTTTTTAACAAATTCAATAAATGGTGGAATATCAAGATCTAATGTTCCAAACTTTCCTGTAACAGTAACGCTTGAAACATTATCAATAATGTTAACGGTATCCGGTACAACAATGGCTAATCTACCAATTCTTGACATTTTATAAACTCCTTTTATTTACCATATATAACATAAAACCTCGCCACCAATCCCAAGTTCTTTAGCCTTTACATTTGTCATAACCCCTTTTGAAGTTGAGATAATTGCTATTCCTAAAGAATTTAAAACTACTGGTAATGTTTTTGAATTTTTATAAATCCTTAAACCAGGTTTACTTACTCGTTCAATTTTAACAATTGCTGGTTCTCTAGATTTTCCTAAGTATTTTAAAGATATTAATAAATATTGTCTTTGATCTTCAATATAATATTCAAACTCTTCGATAAAACCTTCCTCTTTTAATATTGATGCAATTGCGAATGACATTTTTGTTGATGGAATTTGTACAATCTGATGTCCTACCATATTTGCATTTCGAATTCTTGTTAGCATATCCGCAATAGTATCTGTTACCACAAATATCTCCTTATAACTAGCAGTTTGTATATATATCTATATTTATTCTTGAGACCAACGTTTTCGTTTTAAATGCCGTTTTTTATCCCAAGCACGATTAATTTCAGAAAATGAAGAATACTTATCGTAATAACCTGAATCATTTAATGGGAATCTTAAAAATTTAAAAAGAATCATTCCATTTAAAATTCTATCCATTGTTGTTGATCGGTATTTAGGAGCCGTATTTTCTAAAACTAAAGTAATGGTAAAACCTTGGTTTTGATCAACATCTTCATAATTAATTTCTGGGAAAATTAATTGCTCTTTTAAACCAAATGTATAATTGCCTGCTTTATCAAAACTTCTTAATGATAAACCACGAAAATCACGGATTTGAGCGAATGTAAAAAAAATTAATTTAGTTAAAAAACTATACATTTTTTCCCCACGTAAAGTAACATTTAGACCTAATTCCATATCTTCACGAATTTTAAAACCAGCAATTGCCTTTTTTGACTTTGTAATTAATGGTTTTTGGCCAGTGATTTTTACAAATTCTTCAATACTTTTTTTTAAAATATTAGTATTTTGTGCTGCTAATCCAAGACCTCGGTTAATTTGAATTTTTTTAAGTTTTGGAACAGTATGAGGATTATCGAATAAATTAGGGCTATTTTTTAATAGAATTGGTTTTATACCCTCTTCATATTCTTTTTTTATATCTTCAAGTAAACGATGAATTTCTGCAATTTCTTCTAATGAATGTTGATTTAGCATTTTATAATGTTTCGTTTCTATTTAATTTCACATTGGAATGATGAATAGGAGCTTCAAATTGTTTAATTTCACCAATTTCATTAGCACTATTTGGTTTAATATGTTTAAACTTAAAATTAACTCCTTTTACAATAACTTTTCCTGTTCTCTTATTGATTTTAATTATTTCCCCATTTTTAGTTTTATGAAATCCAGAAATAACTGTTACATTATCACCAATTTTGACATGTATTTTTAGTTCTTTTTTCATTTATAAAACCTCCGGGGCTAAAGAAACTATTTTTGATAAATTTTTTTCTCGAATTTCCCGAGCTACAGGACCAAATACACGAGTTCCCCGAGGATTATTATCCAAGTTAACAATAACAACTGCATTATCATCAAATCTAATATACATGCCATCAGGACGGCGAATTGTTTTTTTAGTCCGAACAATAATTGCACGAACAACATCCGAACGTTTAACTGGCATATTTGGTATAGCCTCTTTAACGACTCCAATAATTGTATCCCCAATTTCAGCGTATTTTTTATTACCACCTAAAATTCGTATACACATAACTCTTTTAGCACCGGTATTATCGGCTACTGTTAACATTGTTTGAGGGTAAATCATAAAATATAACTTAATTAAATTAAAAAAGATGATTTTGAAAGTATCTTAACTAATTTCCAACGTTTTCTCTTGCTTAAAGGACGACATTCTTCAACTAATACTTGATCACCAATATTACATTCACTCAATTCATCATGAGCTAAATACTTTTTAGTTTTCACTAAAATTTTTGAATAGATTGAATGTGGGTATTTATTTTCAATTTTTACAACAATTGTTTTTTGCATCTTATTACTAACTACAATACCAATTCTCTCTTTTACTGGCATTTAAAACTCCTTAAATGTTTTTTTATTAATCTGTCTTTTTTATTAATTTTAATTTTCTATTAATTTATCAAGAATATCTTTCTCATTACCTTCCGGTTTTTTTAAACGTAATGTTAAAAGAGTTTTTAATTGAGCTAATAGTCGTTTTGAGTTTTTGATTTCATGTGCTTTAAAAACTTGACGGGTTGCTTTTTTAAAACGTAAATTGAAGAGTTGATTTTCAGTTTTAATAATTTTTTCAGCGATTTCTTTATTTGATAGTGTAATAATATCAGTAAATTTACTTATACTCATACTTTATTCAATCGTTTCTTTAATAATAAATTTTGTTTTTAATGGTAATTTATAAGAAGCCAAACTTAAAGCCGCACGAGCAACTTCTTCAGGAACTTGACTAATTTCAAACATAATGGTTCCAGGTTTAATTACAGCTACCCAATAATCGACAGCACCTTTACCAGATCCCATTCTTGATTCAGCAGCTCGAGCTGTAACTGTTTTATCTGGGAACATTCTAATCCATAATTTTGCACCCCGTTTTGTATAGCGAGTAATTGTTCGACGTGATGCTTCAATTTGACGTGATGTTATCCACGTAGGTTCTAATGCTTGTAAAGCAAACTCACCAAAACAAATTTCATTTCCTCTTGTAGCTTTTCCACGCATACGTCCACGATGATATTTTCTATATTTCGTTCTTTTTGGGCTTAACATAATTAATAAACTTGTATTATATTTAATATAAAATTTTTGAAAATTTCAAAACTTATTATTTTATTAAAATTTCACTTTTAAATAACCAAACTTTAATTCCCAAGATACCGTAAATAGTATTAGCTTCTTTTGTGGCATAATCTATATCGGCCCGTAATGTTTGCAATGGTACGCGACCTTCTCTAACCCACTCACTTCGAGCCATTTCTGCACCATTTAAACGACCAGAAACTTGGATTTTGATTCCATTTACATTTTGTTTTTGAGCCCGTTGTAAAGCTTCACGAATGGCACGACGAAATGCTACTCGTTTTTCTAATTGTTCAACTACTAAGTCACCTAAAAGGGAAGCATTTAAATCAACTCGTTCTACTTCAAATACATTAATTGTTAATTGACGATCAGATGGTAAAATTTTTTTAATGTTAGATAACAAATTTTCAAGTCCCTTTCCAAGTTCTCCGATAAGTATACCAGGTTTACCAGTTTCAACATTTAACTGAATTTGATCATTTAACCCATTCCTATTAATATGGACATTTGAAATACTATTTGTTTTAGCAATAGAGTTTAAATAGGTCCGGATTTGATCATCTTCTTTTAAAATATTGGCATACTGATTAAAACTTGCATACCAAGTTGATTTATGTTCTTGTGTAATTCCTAATCGGAATCCTAAAGGATGTGTTTTTTGACCCATAGAATTAATCCTTTTAAATTAAATTTTTAATGATCTAGTTTTTAAATTGTTGGTTTTAAAACAACTGTTATGTGACACGTTGGTTTTAAAATTTTGTAAGCTCGTCCTTGGGCTCTTGGTCTAATTCGTTTTAATTTTGGTCCTTCATCAGCAAATACTTCAGCAATTATTAATTTTTTTTTATCAAGGCCGTAATTATGTTTTGCATTTGCTGCTGCTGAATGTACTACTTGCCAAATAGGCCCACCAGCATCATAAGGTAAGAATTCTAAAATCATTAAGGCTTCTTGATATGACCGCCCTCTAATTTGATCTAAAACTCTTCTTATTTTATGAGGAGATATACGAATATATTTGGCTCTTGCTTTAACTGATTGAATACTCGACATAAACTGTTTATTACTTTTATTTAATAAAGTTAATAGTTAAGTTAAAATTTTTTAATATTTAATTTTGACTTTGTTAATTAATAAAACTTTAAAAAACTCCAGAAACCTTTTTTTTGAAAATAAAAGTTACCATTGTGCTTCTGGTTTTTTAAAAGGTGATCTAGTTCTATAAAATAACGTTAATGTAATGTGGGTTAAAGTTTGAGATTGCTCTTCGACTTTAAAAAATCTATTATTTTTGCCAATCTCATTAATATAGATATTATCAATCCAAATATCAAAAAAATTAATCTCCAAATTATTATGTAATGCTAAAATAGACGAATACAAAACTGTTAGTAAATTTTCTTTTTCAGTTGGGTTTGATTTTAACAAATACAAAAGATCGTCTATTGCATAATAAATATATTTATTATTAAAACTATTTAAAATAAATTTCGCTTTTGTAGATAATTTATTACTATATTTAATTTCAAAGGTTTTATAGGATCTTTTTTTGGGATAAACAAATGCTTTTCCTCTAGTTCTATTATCACTTTTTGGGTCTTTTAATAAAACAATATCTTCATTACATCGACATTTTAGCCAAAAATAAGAATTATTAATAAAGTAACAATTTCTAATATTGTCAAAACGGTATTGAGAATTTAGTTTAGAATCACTATCATCAAATAATAGAGAATCTAATCGACGTATTTCGGAATCTCGGAATAATTCAAAATCTGATATCATTAACGTTTTGATTTTTTATCAGCTTTAATATGTGATTTAAAAGTTCTTGTTGAAACGAATTCGCCTAATTTATGTCCCACAAATTGATCTGAAATAAAAACAGGGATATGTTGTTTCCCGTTATAGACAGCAATCGTATAACCAATCATACTTGGTAAAATAGTAGATGACCGAGACCAAGTCATAATAGTCTCTTTTTTACCTTCTTTGTTTTGTTGACTAATTTTTTTTAATAAATGATGTGCCACAAAAGGGCTTTTTTTTAACGATCGTGACATGTTGCAAATTTTTTTATTAATTAATGATAATTTAAAAAATCAATTAAGAACGTCGACGAAGAATATAGGCATCGCTTAATTTTTTATTTTTCCGTGTTTTCATTCCTAGTGCAGGTTTACCCCATGGAGTTAATGGCCTTGTACGACCAATAGGTGTTCTTCCTTCACCACCACCATGTGGATGATCACATGGATTCATTACTGAACCACGAACTGTAGGACGTTTTCCTAACCAACGAGTTCTGCCAGCTTTACCGCTTTGTACTAAGAAGACATCATTATTACCAACTTCTCCTATTGTTGCAAAACATTCTTTTCGAATTAAACGAATTTCTTTAGATGGTAAACGTAATGTAATATAATTACCCTCCTTTGCTAAAATTTTTGCTGATGTACCACCTGCACGAACAATTTGGCCACCTTTATTTGGAATTAATTCAATATTGTGAATTGATGTTCCTAAAGGGATCTCTTCTAATGGTAATGTATTACCAATATTAAATGGAGAACCAGAACCAGAAATAATTGTATCACCTATACTTATATTTTTGGGATGTAAAATATAACGTTTTTCTCCATCTATATAATAGATTAATGCAATTCTTGCATTTCGATTTGGATCATATTCAATCGAAGCTACTCTGCCTTGAATCCCATATTTATCACGTTTAAAATCAATAAGTCGATAGCTTCTTTTATGACCACCACCTCTATGACGAATAGTAATAACACCCCTATTGTTACGGCCTTTATTTCTATGATTTTTTTTGATTAAACTTTTTTCCGGTTTAGCTTTTGTAATTTCGCTAAAATCGGAAAGAGCTCGATTTCTTGTACCGGGTGTATATGAATTATAAAGACGAATACTCATAAACTTGATTATTTTTTTGTTATTTAATTATCTGTAAATAAGTTTATTACATCACCTTCAGATAAAGTTACAATAGCTTTTTTATATTGTGGTTTCCAACCAATATATTTACCTACACGCTTTTTTTTGCGGGGAAGATTACAAGTATTTATTTTTACTACTTTTACGTTAAATAAGTATTCAATTGCAGCTTTAATTGTAATTTTATCAGAATAACGATCTACTATAAAACTATATTGATTAGTTTCTAAAAGTCTTGTAGCTTTATCAGTAATAATAGGATATTTGATAATTTGAGCATTACTACGATAAAAATTTAAAGAATTAGTCACAAAAAATCTCCTTTATATCATTTACTGCTAATGGTGTTAATATAATTTGTTTAGCTTTCATTAAACTTAAAGTGTTTAAACTTGAAGCAGAGATTAGTTCAACATTCTTAATGTTTTGCGTAGATAATTTTAAGAGTTTTGTTTTTTCTGAAACTATAATTAATAATTTTTCATCTAAATTGATACCACAATCTTGACAAATTTTTATAAAAATTTTTGTTTTTGGAAGATTTACCTCATTTTCTAAATTATCAATAACTAAAACACTATTCTTTTTATTATATAACAATGTTTGAAGAGCTAATCTACGTTCTTTTTTATTTAATTTAGATATAACTTTTTTTGGTTTTGGCCCAAAAATAACCCCACCACCTTTCCATAAAGGTGAACGATTAGAACCCGCACGTGCACGTCCAGTTCCTTTTTGTTTCCAAGGTTTACGTCCCCCACCGCGAACTTCACTTCTTGTTTTTGTTGAAACGGTTCCCTGACGTTGAGAAGCATAATGTCTTATTATATCTTTTTGAATTAAATAATTACCGGAATTTTCTAAAACATTCAAATTTAATTGATGTGTAGAGCTTAATTTTTGACCTGTTATATCTAAAGGGGTATATGTTAGTAATTTTTGAACTGTCATACCTTGATTTTAATATATTCAATGTTTTAATAATTTTCGTTAACTTATTCAGAAGGTATAATACTTAATAAGTTTCCAGGTTTTCCTGGTACAGATCCTTTTACAACAAGAATATTTTCTTCTGCATTCGCTTGAATAACTTTAAGTTTTTTAACTGTTGTAATTTTATTTCCTAATTGGCCTGCCATTTTTTTTCCTGGTAACACTCGACCAGGAGTTGTACCCATACCAATTGAACCTGGAGCTCTATGATTTTTGGAACCATGACTCATTGGACCACGTGCAAAGTTATGTCGTTTTTGTAAACCTGAGAATCCTTTACCAATACTTTTCCCTCCAATATTTACAAGTTGTCCAGATGAAAAGGCATCCACTTTTACAGTTTGCCCTACTTGAAATTCATGGTCACTTTCAGTTATTCTAAATTCCTTTAAATATTTTAAAGGTTGAATATTTGATTTTTGTAAATGTCCTAATTCAGGTTGTGTTAATAACTTACTTGAAACACTTCCGTAACCAATTTGAATCGAATTATAACCATCTTTTAAAATTGTTTTAACTTGTGTAATTATACAAGGTCCAACTTTTAAAATTGTTACTGGAATTATATTTCCTGATTCATCAAAAATTTGCGTCATCCCAATTTTATTACCTAATAAACCTATAGCCACAATATTCCTCCAAGTATGATATTTATATATTTATTAACTTTCTTCAAAATTACATAATTTAATTTATAAGATAATAAAAATTAAGTTATAGATCCTTAAAGATTAGTAAAGTACCTTAAAGTTTGTCCATATATGATAAATTAACAATTTTATAAAATTGTTATGGCAGATGTAAATAAGAATTATAATAACAATAATTTATAAAATTATAATCGTTGCTAAAAGGTAATTATAAAAGGAGAAAAAAAATGTCAAAAGTTGTAGGTATAGATTTAGGTACAACAAATTCTGTTGTTGCCGCTATTGAAGGGGGGCAACCTACGGTAATTACGAATGCAGAAGGATTAAGAACAACTCCATCAATTGTTGCATACACAAAAAAACAAGAGTTATTAGTTGGACAGATTGCAAAACGACAAGCTGTAATTAATCCAGAGAATACATTCTTTTCTGTTAAAAGATTTATTGGATCTAAACAATCGGAGATCTCTAATGATTCAAAACAATTACCATATAAAGTTGGTACAGATTTAAATGGTAATATTAAAATTAAGTGCTCATCTTTAAACAAAGAGTTTAGTCCAGAAGAAATCTCAGCACAAGTATTACGAAAATTAATTGCAGATGCAACAACATATCTAGGCCAAGATGTAACACAAGCAGTTATTACTGTTCCTGCTTATTTTAATGATTCTCAACGTCAAGCTACAATGGATGCGGGAAAAATTGCAGGAATTGAGGTTTTACGTATCATTAATGAACCAACAGCAGCTTCTTTAGCGTATGGACTAGATAAAAAACAAAACGAAACTATTTTAGTTTTTGATTTAGGTGGTGGAACATTTGATGTTTCAATTTTAGAAGTTGGGGATGGGATTTTTGAAGTTTTGGCAACAGCGGGTGACACAAGCTTGGGTGGTGATGATTTTGATAAAGTTTTAGTTAACTGGTTAATAAAAGATTTTGAAAATAAAGAAAATATTAATTTATCTACAGATATTCAGGCTTTACAACGATTAACAGAAGCTGCTGAAAAGGCAAAAATGGAACTATCAACCTTAGAAAAAACAACGATTCATTTACCATTTATAACAGCTGATAAAACAGGTCCAAAGCATATTGAAAAAGAGTTAACGAGAGAACTTTTTGAAAATTTATGTAAAGATTTAATTAACCGTTGTCGTATTCCAGTTGAAAAAGCTCTAAATGATGCAAGACTTGATAAAGCAGAAATTAATGAAGTAGTATTAGTTGGTGGATCAACAAGAATTCCTGCTATTCAAAATTTAGTAGAATCCTTAACAAATAAAAAACCTAATCAATCTGTAAATCCAGATGAAGTTGTAGCAATTGGGGCAGCAATTCAAGCAGGTATTTTAGCAGGTGAAATTAAAGATATTCTATTATTAGATGTTACTCCGTTATCTTTAGGAGTTGAAACATTAGGTGGAGTTATGACAAAAATCATTTCACGTAATACTACTATTCCAGTAAAAAAATCAGAAATGTTCTCAACAGCTGTTGATAATCAAACAAATGTAGAAATTCATATTTTACAGGGTGAAAGAGAACTAGTAGCTGGAAATAAAAGTTTAGGTAACTTCAAATTAGATGGGATACCAGCTGCTGATAGAGGTATCCCTCAAATTGAAGTTACATTTGATATTGATGTTGATGGTTTATTATCTGTTAAGGCTAAAGAAAAAGAAACAGGAGTAGAACAATCAGTAACTATTCAGGGTGCTTCAAATCTAAATGAAAAAGAAGTTGAAAATATGCTAGCTGAAGCTGAAAAATACGCTTCTATTGACCAAGAAAAACGAAAAGGAATTGATTTAAAAAATCAAGGTGAAACTTTATGTTTCGAAGCTGAACGAGAACTTGGACTTTTTACAAATAATATAACAGAAGAGAATAAAAACAAAGTTGTTGAGTTAATTGAAAATGTTAGAGCTTCAATTCAACAAGATAATATAGAAATTCTAGGATTAGCTATTGAAAAACTAAAAGTAGGTATGAAGGATATGGTAGAAGCAGCAAAACCAATTATTAATAACTCTACTAATCCTGATGAAACTCTTTTTTCAGATTTAAATGATTTATAAATAACATTTTTTAAAATGTTATTTAAGTAGAAAACCCAAAATAGTTTTAATATTTTCTAATTAAAACTATTTTGTTAAATGAAAAATTAATATTATTAGAAGTTATTGTTATTTAACAATAACTTTCGATTCATCAACAATAATACATTCAGTTGTTAAAATCATACTGGCAATAGAAGTAGCATTTTGTAATCCTGAACGAGTTACTTTTGCTGGATCAACTATACCTTCTTCATACATATTTCCAAAAATATTCTTGGCTGCATTATATCCAATTTCAAATTCTTGTTCTTGTACTTTTTCAATAATCACTGCACCATTGATTCCCCCGTTTTCAGCAATTCTGCGTAGAGGAGCTAAGATTGCTCTGGATATTATAATTGCTCCGATTAACTCATCTTCTTTTAGATTATTCTTAGCCCAAGTAACAAGATTTTCAGATAAATGGGCTAGTGTTGTACCCCCACCTGGTACAATACCTTCTTCCACAGCTGCTCTTGTTGCATTTATGGCATCTTCAAGTCTTAGTTTTTTATCTTTCATTTCTGTTTCAGTTACGGCTCCAACTTTAATAACGGCAATTCCGCCAGATAGTTTAGCAATTCTATCTTGTAATTTTTCTTTCTCGTAACTAGTTTCAGATAAATTTACTTGTTTTCTTAATTGTTCACAACGAATTTTAAGTTCTTCTATTGTTGAACCATCGGAAACAATAGTCGTACTATCTTTATTAACAATAATTCGCCGTGCTTGACCTAATAAGTTAACTTGAATATTATCAAGACTTAAACCAGCATCTTGAGTAATAACAGTACCACCTGTTAGAATTCCAATATCTTCTAACATTAATTTGCGTAATTCACCAAAGCCTGGTGCTCTAATTGCAACGACGTTAATAATTCCACGTAATTTATTTAAAATTAATGTGGCTAAAGCTTCTTTTTCTACATCTTCTGCAATTATAAGAAGTGGCCGCTTAGTTTTTGTAATTTGTTCTAAAATTGGCAATAAATCTTGTTGAACTAATGTTATTCTTTTATCTGTTAATAAAATATATGGATTATCATATGATACTTCCATTTTTTCAGTATTAGTAATAAAGTAAGGTGAAATAAAACCTTTTTCAAGTTTCATACCTTCAGTAATTTCTAGTTCAGTTGTAATACCTTTTCCTTCTTCTAAAGAAATAACACCCTCTTTTCCAACCTTTGATAGTGCATCTGCAATTAATAAGCCAATTATCTCATCATTTCCTGCTGAAATAGAAGCAACTTGTTGGATTGATTGAATATCTTCTACTGGTTGAGCAAACTCATTAATTTGCATAACTAAATATTGAGTTGCTTTTTCCATACCTAATTTTATTGAAATTGGATTTGCACCTGCTGCAACGTTTTTTAAACCCTCTTTTACCATTGCATAGGCTAATACAGTAGCTGTAGTGGTACCATCACCAGCAACATCATTTGTTTTTGCTGCAGCTTGACGAATTAAAGAAACACCTGTATTTTCGATGTGATCCTCTAATTTAATTTCCTTAGCAATAGTTACCCCATCATTAACAATTTGGGGTGATCCATAAGATTTTTCAAGTACTACGTTTCGTCCTTTTGGACCTAATGTAACTGAAACTGCTTCTACCATTATTTCCATCCCTCGTTCAAGAGCCCGACGTGCACTATCTTGATACAAAATTTTTTTTGCCATGATTTAGTTTTGTCTAAAATTTTTATTTAAAAATAGATTCAAACTAATACTTTAGAGTATTCTCTAAAATTTTTGCAAGTTTAAAAAGCAATTTTAAAAAATATTTTTTTTTAAAGGCTTTACTAAAGTTTACGAAATTTATTATATTATATTGCAGTTGCTAGTAATATATTTGGGCTTGTAGCTCAGTGGACTAGAGCACGTGGCTACGAACTACGGTGTCAGGGGTTCGAATCCCTTCTTGCCCAATATTAAAAATTTTAATTATTATTACTTCATGTTGATATTATAGATTTATATGAAGATTTGGGGTGTCGCCAAGTGGTAAGGCTGTGGACTTTGACTCCGCCATTCGTAGGTTCGAATCCTGCCACCCCAGTTCAGTAGGTAAATATTTAATTTATAAATTATAGTTTATAAACTATAATTTATAAATTAAATATTTACATATCTAATCCAATTGAAGTACAATATAATTATTTAAAATTTTTGATTTTGGGAAAATAAAGTATGGAAGCTAGAATTCAATTTATAAAAGGATTAGATGAAAAAGTGTTACCTGATGTTAGATTAACTAGGTCCCGTGATGGAAGTACTGGAACAGCAACATTTCGCTTTAAAAACCCAAATATCTTAGATAAAAGTACAGCAAAAGAGGGTGAAATTACCGGAATGTATTTAATAGATGATGAAGGGATTTTAGAAACAAGAGATGTTAATGCTCGTTTTCTTAATGGAAAACCTGAAGCAATTGAATCGGTTTATATAATGAAAAATCCTGAAGCTTGGGATCGGTTTATGAGATTTATGGAAAGATACGGTCAAACAAATGGCCTTGTTTTTACAAAAGCAAATTAATTAAAAACATTTAAATAAATGCTACAATGCAAATATCATTAAAATGGGTCAACGAATTAGTAAATATTGAAAAAGTTAATTTAGATTATTTACTTGAAAAATTAACACTTGGTGGTTTTGAAGTTGAAAAGGTTATTGAACTTGAATCAAATGGTGAAAAAATAGTAATATTAGATATATCAGCTACTGCTAATAGATCTGATAGTTTATCTATAAAAGGGATTTCCAAAGAAATAGCTATTCTATTAAATAAACCTTATAAAAAATCAAAATATTTAAATGAAACTCTAAATTGGGATGAGCAATTTAGAGATGTTATTTCTAATTATAAATTAAAAAAAAGCTATTTGAGTTTTTTAGCTTTTACTTTGGAAAATTTAAGTGATTTAAATAGTCCAAAATGGTTAAAACAAAAATTATTTGAGTCCGGGGTAGAGCCAGTAAATAATTTTTTAGACTTTCAAAATTATATTTTATTAGAAAGCGGATACCCATTTGAAGTGTATGATTTAAATAAAATTTGTTTAAAATTAAACAGTAAAGAATTTAATTTAAGTTTAATAAAAGCAAAAACAAATGAAAAATTTATAGCAAATAATGATTCTATTTATAATCTCAATGAATCCATTTTAACTCTTAAAGCAAATAACTTAAATTTAAGTATTGCAGGTATTATACCAAGTAAAGAATTTGCTTATTCTGAGAATAGTACTTCTTTGTTAATTGAAGCATCTATTTTTGAGGCAACTTCTATTCGACAACAATCTCGTTTATTAGGTTTACGCACTAATCGATCATCTAGATATGAAAAATCAATTAAAAGTATGGGATTACGAAATTCAGTCTATAAGTTAATTAAATTGTTAAAAGTTAGAAATCCAAATTTAATATGCAAAATTCATACCAAAGGACAAATTTTCGAAGAAGAATCAATTATTATTATTCTACAGTACACGAAAATAAATGACATTTTAGGCCCAATTAAAGGTTCAGTTCTTAATGAACTGGTGTACATTAGTCCACCTTTAATTTCAAAATATTTCTATCAATTAAGATTTGCCTATATATTTAACCCCAATCAATTAATTTGGGAGGTTACAATACCAAACTCACGGATTGATGATATTAGTAGACCTATTGATTTAATAGAAGAAATTGCAAGGCTTCATGGATTTAATAAGTTTTTAACTCAACTTCCTTTCACAAGAATTGCTGGAATTGAAGATGCTAGTTATCGTGCAAAAAAGAAATTTACAATATCGCTACTAAACAGCGGTTTTAACGAACTAATTCATTATTCCTTAAATAATGATAGTATAATTTCCAATCGACCAGTTGAATTAATTAACCCATTGGTAACTGAGTATTCTAATTTAAGAGCAAGTTTGTTACCAGGTATTATTAAAACAGTACAAGAAAATTTAAAACAAGGCAATTCATATATTGATGGTTTTGAGTATGGTCATGTTTTCTCTAAAAATATACATTTATTTAAAAGTCGTACGAAACTTCAAGAACAGGAATATATTAGTGGTGTTTTTGGTGGCAATAAAATAAAAACTGATTGGTCAGAAGATTCTAAGCAATTAGAGTGGGCTCAAGCAAAATGGAAAATTGAGAGGATTTTGAGACAGTTTAGATGTTTAACTGTTTGGGAACCTTATTCAGGTGAATTTTATAAAAATATTTTACATCCAACTAAGTGTTCTGAAATATCTATTTTTGGTGGAAGAAAAATAGGTGTTTTTGGTCAAATTCATCCAATTTTAGCCAAAAAATTAAATATTTCACCTGATTTATATTTATTTGAATTAAACTTTGGTGTCTTAAAAAACTCTTTTAAAAATAATCACATACGTAAATTCACTCCATATGTTTCATACCCAAAAATTGTTAAAAATGTATCATTTATTGTTAATTGTGAAGTTCCATATGTAGAAATTAAAGACGTGTTAATTAGAAATGGAACAAAATGGTTAACCAATGTTGTATTGTTAGATCACTATCAAGGTATATCAATTCCAGAAAATGAAGTGAGTTTATGTTTGGAATTAACTTTTCAATCTAATAAACAAACTTTACAAAATAAAGAGGTTGAAGAAATTATCAAAAACTTACTCGTATTATTAATTCGTAGGTTTAAGATTCTGATTCGATGATAAAAAAAAATAATTCTATAAACTAGTTTATAGAATTATCCACCTCCAACAATTGTAACAATTTCAATTTTATCGTTATTTTTAATTGTAAGTTTAGTCCAATGTTTTTGTTCGTAAATTAAATTATTATATTCTAAAACAAAAAGAGTTTGATTATAGTTAAAGTAAAAAAGTAATTGAGATATAGTAAAGTTGTCATAAGTTTCGTACTTTAGACCATTTACAAAGAAGCGTTTCAATATAATCATAAATTTTAATTTTATTAGTCTTTCATAATATACTAGACTTATAGTAGTATAAATTGTTATATTATTATAGGTTAAAGTTTGGCGGGTGTGGCCAAGTGGTTAAGGCAGTGGGTTGTGGTTCCACCATTCGTCGGTTCAAGTCCGATCATTCGCCTTTTAAAAATTTTATTTTTTTTAGATTATTAAAAATTTGTATACTATTTAAATTTATTTTATGTCGCGTTATAGAGGGCCTAGATTAAGAATAACTCGTCGTCTTGGTGTATTACCTGGGTTAACTAGTAAAAAATCAAAAAAATCAACTAGACCAGGTCAGCATGGTAAAACTAATGATGATAATAGTAAAAAAACAACCGAGTATGGGGTTCGTCTTGAAGAAAAACAAAAATTAAAATTTAATTATGGTTTAACTGAAAATCAACTTTATAGATATATTAAGGAAGCAAGACGACGACAAGGTGTTACTGGTTTAATTTTATTACAATTATTAGAGATGAGATTAGATACAATCTGTTTCACATTAGGTTTTGCAAGAAGTATTGGACACGCACGTCAATTAGTAAATCACGGTCACATAACAGTAAATAAAAAAGTTGTTACTATTCCAAGCTTCCAGTGTCACTTAAATGATATTATTGGAGTAAAAGATAAATTAGTTTCAAAAAATTTAATTGAAAATAATTTAAAAAACAATAATGTAATAGATTTACCAGGACATTTAAAATTAAATGTACCTAAATTAGAAGGAGTCGTTTTAGACTACTGCGATCGAAATGATGTTGGTTTACAATTAGATGAGTTATTAGTTATTGAATATTACTCTCGTCGATAATTCTTATCCTTTAAAACTTTTTTACTTAAGAAATTTATTAAAATATTTAAAAATTCATGTTAAAATTACGATTAAAAAGAGCAGGACGGAAGGGTTCTCCTTCATATAGGCTTGTTATTATGGAACATAGTAGTAGACGTGATGGTCGTCCAATTGATGAAATTGGTTTTTATAACCCTATTACAAAACAGTCCTTTTTTGATGTATCAAAAATTGAAAAATGGATGAGTAATGGTGCTAAACCTAGTCAAACAGTATTAAATTTATTATTGAAAGCCAACATTATTCAACTTTAATATTGGTATTATTTAGATTTTTCAATTGAAAAATCTAAATAATACCAATATTAAAGTTGAATAAAACTTATAGATACCAAAAATAAGGGTATAATCTTATAATTAGAAACTACTAAATCCAATAAAGGGGAAATTGACTATGTCACATTTTACTAATATAAAAACTAATCTACAAAATCTATTTTATTTAGAAAAGGCTTTAAACCGTTTACAAATTGATCATAAAAGAGAAAAAATAAATATTAATTCTTTAAATCATGATATATACAACATTAATTTAGTAATTCCACAGTCTAATAATCATGATATTGTATTTTCTTGGGATGGAAAAGAATATAAATTAGTAACTGATATGAGTTTTTGGAAACAATCTTGTCCAGTTGAAAGTTTTATAGATAAAATTTCACAACAGTACGCAGGTGAAGTGATTATCGGTGAAGGCCAAAAAACTGGTTTTCAGCCTGTTAAATATCAACAAAACGAAGATGGCTCTAATACACTAGTGTTAGAACGTTGGCATAAAGGAACACTATAAATCTTTGAACAGGAAAACGTTTTTCTTTTTAACTAATCTCTAAAATTAAAATGTAAAGGTATTCAAGAAAAATTATTAGATAGTTTAAATCTAACTAAAAAATTTTTACTAGTTCGAAAGAAGGCGTTTTTCTATAACAATTAAAATTAGAATTTTATTAAATTTTAGGCTATTATAATTTTAAAATCACATAGAAGACAACCGTGTCCTCAATTATATTAGATTATTTGTAATATCTTATTAAATAAAAAAATATGTTCTTCTAACCCTTTATTTTTTATAAAGGGTTAGAAGAACTGTTTAGAATTAAGCGTTAACAACTGGAGCTGCAAAAGCAACTGGTAATACTTCGCCTGAAGCTAAATCTAATGGGAAGTTGTGCGCGTTACGTTCGTGCATTACTTCCATACCTAAATCAGCACGGTTGATAATGTCAGCCCATGTGTTAATAACACGGCCTTGAGAGTCAACAACTGATTGGTTGAAGTTAAAACCGTTTAAGTTGAATGCCATTGTGCTAATACCCATCGAAGTTAACCAGATACCTAAAACTGGCCATAAAGCTAAGAAGAAGTGTAAAGCACGTGAATTGTTGAATGAAGCATATTGGAAAATTAAACGACCAAAGTAACCATGTGCAGCTACGATGTTGTAAGTTTCTTCTTCTTGACCGAATTTGTAACCGTAGTTAGTAGATTCATTTTCAGTTGTTTCACGGATTAAAGATGAAGTTACTAAAGAACCGTGCATAGCTGAGAATAAAGAACCACCAAATACACCAGCAACACCAGCCATGTGGAATGGGTGCATTAAAATGTTATGTTCTGCTTGGAATACTAACATGAAGTTAAAAGTACCAGAAATACCTAAAGGCATACCATCAGAGAAAGAACCTTGACCAATTGGGTAAACTAAGAATACCGCAGAAGCTGCTGCTACTGGAGCAGAGAATGCTACGAAAATCCAAGGACGCATACCTAAACGGTATGATAATTCCCATTCACGACCCATGTAAGATGCTACACCTAATAAGAAGTGTAAAACGATTAATTGGTAAGGACCACCATTGTATAACCACTCATCGATTGAAGCAGCTTCCCAAATTGGGTAGAAGTGCATACCGATAGCGTTAGACGAAGGAATAACTGCACCAGAGATGATGTTATTACCGTATAATAAAGAACCTGCTACAGGTTCACGGATACCATCGATATCAACTGGAGGAGCTGCGATGAAAGCGATTATATAACAAGAAGTTGCTGTTAATAATGTTGGGAACATTAAACAACCAAACCAACCGATGTATAAACGATTTTCAGTTGAAGTGATCCAAGCGCAGAAGCGCTCCCATAATGAAACGCCTTCGCGTCTTTCTAAAGTTGCTGTCATAAAAGAGTTTTTATAATTTTAATTCTTCCCAAGTAAATATAACTTGTTATATACAATTGTAAAACACATTACTTAAAATGATCACAAATAATTATTTTATAAATCTAAAAAACTCCAACTCAAATTCAAACATTGCTCGAGTTGTATTTCCACCAACAAATATTTTTTGATTTTCTTTAATTAACCAAATTTGTGAATAAGTTATATAACTTATTAATGTGCTTACCATTAAAAAGAAAAACCCCGTATAAATTATTGGAATACCGGGATCGTTTTTAATTTGTAAACCAGTAGAACTTAAAATTTCAACTAAGGTTACTTGTTGTTCATTCGTTATTTTCTCATTTAATTCTAAGTTCCCTAAAAACATTCCTTTATCGTTATAAATTGAACAATAACCTTCTAAATTATCAATTATAGCAATTATTCCTTTGGTTACATTTAAATCATTTGAAACCCATGTTAACCAAATTTTATTTTTTGTATTTAAGAAATTTACTAATGGATATTCAACTATCTTATTATTAAAATCTTGAAAACGTAACCCAATTAAATTCCAATCAGTTTGATAATAATAAACGCCTTCATGAATAAGAGGTGTATTAACAAAACTTGTCTTTCGATTAATCTCATTGCCAATAGAATCTAGAATAGAAATATCAGAATAAAACTGTCCAACAGTTTTTTGTTTTGTATAAGTAATCCAAAAATCATTGATTCGACTTGAAATAGGTGGTAAAACAGCTAATTGGCCATTATTGAAAACATTTTGGATATGAAAAGTTTCAGTTTTAGGGATTATTTCTTGTGCTTTAAAACCACATAAGGACCCTATTAAAGTTCCAACTAAAATTAGAATCATACTTAAATGAACAATTATAGGAGCTATTCGTCCAATTAATCCCTTGTAACAGTAGATAATACTTTTTTGTTGAAACAAAGAATATTGATTATTTTTTAAACGACATATAATTTTATTGAAATTAAATCTCGTTAAAATTGTAGAAATTTTTAGACGATTAAACTGTTTACTGGTTCGAAAAAACTGGCAACGTCTAGCCATTTTTAATGCTGGAATTTGTTGTAAATAAGTACAAGTAATTAAACTTACCCCAAAAACTAAAATTAAACTAAAAAACCACCAAGTTCTATAAATATGGTCAAATCCAAATTTTAAAATCAGATCCCAAGAAAAAAAACCAAAAAGTTGATTTGTTAATGGATAATTTAATTTATAGGTTTCTATAGATTCATCTTGTTGAATAACGGTTCCAATAATACTACAAAAACTGATTAATAATAAAATAAAAATAGCAAATCGTAAGTCTGCTAAAAAACGAAAAATTTTTTGTTTCATATAAAAAGTTAAATGTATATATCTTTAGAAGAAGCTAATCTAATACGCCCAGACACTGCCCAATTTTGTAATTTTATCATTTGTTCACTTTCAAGATTTGCTAATGGGATTAATTCATCAAGAGCATTCGAAATATCACTAGTCAAAAATTCACGTTTTTCATAAAATGCTTGATACATTGCTTCAATAATACTTTGTCTAATTTCAGCACCTGAGAATGAATCAGATAATTGAGATAATTTAATACAATCAAATGATTCCCAACTATTTGGTCTAAATTCTTGAAGGTGAATTTTAAAAATCTCCTCTCTTTCTTCTTTTTTTGGTAAATCTAAAAAAAATACTTCATCAAAACGGCCTTTTCTAATAATCTCTAGCGGTAAAGAATCTATATTATTTGCTGTTGCAATAACAAAAACAGGTTTAGTTTTTTCTGATAACCAACTAATAAAGGTTGCAAGTACTCGATTACTGGTACCACTATCACCTTTATTATCTGAATTAGTAAATGCTTTATCAATTTCATCAATCCAAAGTATACAAGGTGATATTGTTTCAGCAACATTAATCATTTGTCGAAGCCGAGATTCGGATTCACCAACTATTCCACCAAATAATTTACCAACATCTAATTTTAATAAAGGTAATTGCCATTCGTTACCAATAGCTTTTGCTGTTAAAGATTTTCCAGTACCTTGAATTCCTATAAGTAATAATCCACGAGGCGTAGGTAAACCATAATTTGAAGCTTTAAGACTAAAAGCAGTTTGGCGTTTTTTTAACCAATCTTTTAAATTTTTTAAACCTCCAAGATTAATGATTTTTTCATTTACTGACCAATACTCAAGAATTTCTGTTTGCCCTATAATTTGTTTTTTTTCTGTTAATAAAACTGAAATACTATTTTCATCTATTGTTTTATAAGTTGCAATAATCTTAGAAAGAACACGTCGAATTCTTTCTAAGGATAATCCTTGACAAGCTCTAGTTAAATTTTCAAATAATTGGCTTTCAACTTGAATATTTAAAGAATTAATTAAACGCTTTAATTCATCACTAATTTCTAATTCTGATGGTAACTGAAATTCAATGATAGTTATTAAATCCTGCAATTCTTTAGGGATATTTAATTCAAACCCAATAATAATAATTGTCTTGGGTTGTAATTTTAAAACTCGACTAATATTTCTTAGTTTTCTTGAAATTGCTAAATCTGTTAAAAATCTATTAAAGTCTTTAAGTATAAATAACGCTGGTGTTTCCGAGTTTAGACGTTCGATCAATTCTAGTGCTTGTAAGGGGTTACGTTTACCAAATCCTTCATTATTTGGATTATTAGTATAACCATCTACAAAATCCCAACTATATATACTCCGATTTAAATTTGTCTTAATAGTTTTTCTAATTACATACTCAACTCGATCTTCTTCAACTGTACTGATATATAGAATTGGGTAACGAGCCTTAAGAAAAAGAGTTAACTCATCGTTAAAAGTCATATATTAAAGATTCAAAAATTCAATTTGTTACAATCGTATTATAGTAGTTTTAAAGAAAAAATAATAAATTATTAGAGTTAATTATTTAAAATTACTCTAATAAACAAAAATTTTAACGTTGAATTGTTAAAAGTTTTCGGCCTTTTTTACGACGATTTCGTATTATTTTACGACCTTGAGTGCTCGACATTCTTGCACGAAAACCTGATAATTTCAACACTGAAGAACGAGATTTATTAGAAAGTGTACGTTTTGTCATAATGTTTTATTATATAATTAAAATTTAAATGTATTTTTCAAAACTATACAATTATTGAGCGGAGCAAATCATAAAGCGTAAAATAAATTAAAGCTTCTTTACGTTCTGCAAAAAGTAGATAAGCTTCACGTTTATATTCTGTTAAAGGATTCTTCTGACCATACCCACGCCAACTAACAGCATCACGTAATAATGTAATTTTCTGTAAATGTTCCTGCCAAATACGATCCATATTAATTAAGGTTGATCGTCGTTCGATATTTTCAAAAATACCATTTCCATAAATACCAATTTCATTTATTTTAAGTTGATAAGTTAACCAAAACTCATTAAATAAATATGTTTTTAATTCAGTAGGGTCAAAATTAGTTGTATCAGAAAGTTCTTTTTCAAATAACTTTAATTCTAAATTCTTCCCAAATAAATTTTCAAATAATTTGATAAATTCTTTAAAGTCCAGCTCGTTTTCTTCTAGTTTAGAAGTAAATTCACATATAATCTGTTCTCCATATGCGAAGGTATTCTTTCGAACTGATTTCTTTTCTAAAAGTAATCGCCGTTCAAAATAAATAATTTTTCTTTGTTGATTTATAATATCGTCATAATCAAACAGATTCTTTCTCTGTTCATAAGCTCTTTCTTCTACTCGTTCTTGAGCAGAATCTAAACTTTTAGTAATAAAGGGCGACTCTAAAGGAGAATCAGTAGAAATTTGATCTTGAATAAAATTTTGGACTTTCGTCCCCCCAAATAATCTCAATAAGTTATCATCTAAACTTAAGAAAAATCTTGAAGTACCAGGGTCACCTTGCCGCCCACATCTTCCACGTAATTGGTTATCAATTCTCCTTGAATCATTTCTTTCTGTTCCAATCACATATAATCCACCTAAATTTTTAACAATCCTATTTTCTTGTTCTTGATGTTTTTTATTATGTTTAATTAGCTCATTAATTAAAAAACGAATTGAACATTGATAAGAATTTGTGGGAATTGAGATACGATCATTTTCTTGCAGTATTCTTAATATATCAATATCAGATAATGTTAAAAATTTATTGTCATTAACTAGTGATAATAAAACGCTTAAAAAATTATGATTAATACCTATAAATTTATTTATTAAATTAAATAGGTAAAATTTATTTTTGTTACTAGCTTTATAGCTTTTTCCTAATGCTAATAGACTATATAATTCTTTTTGAATTTTAAAATTAATATTACCCCCCAAAATAATGTCTGTTCCCCGTCCCGCCATATTCGTGGCAATCGTAATACTATTTTTTTTACCTGCTTGTGCAACAATTTCAGACTCTCGACGAACATTTTCAGGTTTTGCATTTAAAATTTGATATGAAAGATTATACTCAATTAATAACTGAGCTAACATCTCTGATTTTTCAACGGTTGTTGTCCCAATTAAAATTGGTTGACCTGTTAATGATCTTTCATTACAAAAATAAGCAATTGCATTCCATTTTGAAAATTGGTCTTTATAAATTAAATCGGGAAGATCATTCCTCTTAGTTGGTCTAAATGTTGGAACTACTTCAACTGGTAAATTATAAATTTTTTCAAATTCAATTTCTGCAGTTTTTCCTGTCCCTGTCATTCCTGATAATTTTGGGTACATTAAAAAGAAATTTTGGTAAGTTATTGCTGCTTGTGTCTCAGTTTTTGGTCTGATAGGAAGTTTTTCTTTTGCCTCAATAGCTTGATGTAAGCCATCACCCCACCTGCGATCAGGCATAATCCGTCCTGTAAATTCATCTACAATAATTATTCTATTATTCTGAATTATATAATGAATATTATTAAAAAATAATGAATTAGCTTTCAGAGAATTTATAATATATGGAATCCAAGGATCCTTAGGATTATATAAATCAGAAATATCTAAAATTGCTTCAACTTGTTTACTGCCTTCTTGGGTTAAAATAACATTTTTATTTTTTTCATCAATTTCAAAATGTTTATTTAATTCTAAATAATTAGTAATTTCTGAAGCCGCTACAAACTTTTCAACTGATGTATCATCACTAGTGTCTGCAAGAATAATTGGAGTTTGAGCTTCATCAATTAATACTGAATCAACTTCATCAATAATAGAATAATTAAATGGTCTTAATACAATGTCAGATAAATTAATAGCAATATTATCTCGAAGAAAATCGAAAGTCAATTCGCTGTTTGTAACGTATGTAATATCGCTATTATAATTTTCTTTGCGCTCCGTTTTTTCCATACCTTCTTGAATTAAACCAGTATCCAAACCTAAAAAACGATAAACTTGACCCATCGAAACTTGATCACGGTTAGCTAAATAATCGTTTACAGTAACAATATGTACACCTTTTTTTGTAATAGCATTTAATGCTGCAGGTAAAGTTGCAACTAAAGTTTTACCTTCACCAGTTTTCATTTCAGCAATTTTATTATTGTTTAAAACAAGTCCACCTAATAATTGTACATCAAAATGGCGTAATCCAAGAGCTCTTTTACTAGCTTCTCGTGTTAAAGCAAATGATTCTGCAATTAATGAATTTAAATTTTCTGTATCACAATATTGTTTTTTAAGATTATAACTTTTAACTCTTAAATCACTATCACTTAATAATTTTAAATTAGATTCTAATTCATTAATCTCATTAATTAATGTTTGATATTTAGCTACTAAAGAATTGCTCTTAAATTGAATTTTTAGCATTTATAAATTATTATTAAACAATAATGTTAACTCTTTTGTATTTTTTATCTCGATGATCAAATTTTATTATTCCATCCGTTAATGCAAACAATGTAAAATCTTTTCCACAACCAACGTTTGTACCAGGCTGAAATTTCATTCCTCTTTGACGTATTATAATGTTACCTGCAATCACTTTTTCACCACCAAAACGTTTAACACCTAAACGCTTTGCATTTGAATCACGACCATTTTTTGTACTACCCGCACCTTTCTTATGTGCCATAATATTTAATTCCTTTACTGATTAATAAAAATGTCTTCAATTAAGACTCTTGTCAAGTCTTGGCGATGTCCTTGTTTTTTTCGGCTCTTTTTTTTCGGTCGCATTTTATATACGATCGTTTTTTTACCACGCAAATGTTCTAAAATTTTTCCTTTAATCTTTACCTTTTCTAAATAGGGATGGCCAATTAAAATATCGCCTTCATTATTTAACAATAGAACTCTATTTAAAATGATATTTTTTCCCAATTCAGTAGGAATTCGGTTAAAGTCATAATATTTCCCGGTTTCAATCCAAAATTGTTTGCCACTTATTTCGACAATCGCATATTTCATATTTTTAAGTTTTTATATTCATATCTCTAGTTACTTTACGTAATTTCTCTATCATATGTCAAATTGATTAGAACTAAGTAATGTTATTAACTCTTGTACTATTTTTGAGAGAAGATAATTCATTATAAAATAATTCAAATGCTTTTGATTTATAGCATTCAGGGTTACTTATTATGGATAGTGTTCTTGTTATTTTAATATTATCAATCTTAATAATTACAATTTTTTCAAGTTCAATTTCTTTTTCAATCGCTGATGATGAAACAAATGCAGCCCCTAAACCAAGACTTACAGCTGTTTTAATTCCTTCAATTGAGTTTAACTGCATTACAATTTTTAATTGTTTTGTTTCAATACTATTTTCTTTTAAAATATTATCTACAAATTTTCTAATTGTTGAATTGGAATTTAAAGTAATAAAATTTAAATGATATAAATCATCTTTACTAATTTTCGTTCGTTTAGCAAAAGGGTGTAATTTTGATAAAATAAGGCTTAATTCATCCTCTACAAAATCTTCTACAGTTAATTTTTTTTTCAATTCATTTGGGATATCACCACCAACAATAGCAAGATCAATTTCTCTATTCATTATATTTTTTGCAACAATTCTAGTAGAGTTTACTTGAACTTTTAAATCAATTTGAGGATAACTTTGGGCAAATAAGGCTAAAACCCCAGGCATTAAATATGTACCGATTGTTTGACTAGCACCTATTCTTAAATTACCTCTATTTCCGTTTTTTAAATCAATTAAAGCTCTACAACTTTCTTCACATAAACCTAGAATACGCTCCGAGTACTGTAAAAAAACTTTACCATTTTCAGTCAAAGAAATTTTATTGTTTTCTCTGTTAATCAAAGAAATATCAAGATTTTTTTCTAGACTTTTAATTTGTTTACTTAAAGATGGTTGAGATAAATATAAAATTTCAGCAGCTCTAGTAAAACTTTTCTCAGTTGCAACAGCCTTTAAAATACGTAATTGTTGTAAAGTAAATGGGAGCATTCTTTTTCTAATTATGATTGATAAGCCTAGATTTTGGCAAAAAATTAAAGCAGAACTACGGATGGAGAGACTCGAACTCTCACAACAAAGTCACTAGGACCTAAATCTAGCGCGTCTACCAATTCCGCCACATCCGTTTAATTTAGTTAGTAAAATAAATCTTTAACTTTCACTTAAAGATTTATTCCTCATCCACATAAATACTATAAATAAAACTTGTAGGTTTGCCTCTTAACATTGACTTAGCTAAAGATAAAGATTTTTGGGCTGCTTTGTACCCTTTTCTTTTCCAATTTGCTTTACGAGCATTTTTTTTAGCTTTTGAAGTTCGTTTCTTAGGTACAGCCATAATTTAACGGTTTCAAATTATTTACTTTAAGCTGATTTTACATCATTAAACTAAATTTGTACACATTTATTTTTATTTTTAGCAAAGTTTTTTTTTTTTGTTAAAAAATAGCAAATATTTGTTAAAAAATAGCAAATATTTGTTAAAAAATAACAAATATTTGTTTAATTCCCTATTTTTATAAGTTTATTTTACAATTCATATTATAATTAATTTGAAAAGACTATTTATTTTTAGGTGGCATGGCCAAGTGGTAAGGCAGTGGATTGCAAATCCTCGACCCCCAGTTCGAATCTGGGTGCCGCCTTATTAAAATATTCTATAATCTTGACATTTAAGTAAAATAATTTTACTATACATAGGTATAAAACCTAATGGGAATGTGGTGGAATCGGTAGACACGACGGACTTAAAATCCGTTGCTTAGTGATAGGCTTGAGGGTTCAAGTCCCTCCGTTCTCAATTAAAATTTTGGGTAATTATAAGAACTCCAAAAATCTTAGATAAACCATTTAAATAAACTGAAACGAAAGAGAGCTGCCTTAATTAAAATAAGCCTCAAGAAGAGATAATATACAGTTCAAGTTTCAGGTTTATCTAATAATTTTTTATATCATAATTTTTTACAAATTTATCCAATCACTAATTCATATTATATAAAATTTAGAAAAATTAAATAATTTAAAACTAACCATCGAGTCTTAAATATTTGGCCAAAAGAAATACATTAAAAAATACTTGCCTATAGGATCATAGAGTCTATTTTTCCTTTGAATTATTAAAGCTTAATAATTCTTTAATCATTTATTTTCCAACCAATCTTATAGAAGAGTCTAAAGAAAAATGTGTCAATGTAAAAAGGCTAAGAAGTTTGTCTAAATGTTAAATTAATTTAACATTTGTATTTTACTAAATATCTTGAGCATAATAATTTCTTGAAATTAATACGAAAGCCCTAAACTCCGAGTTGTCTCAGATCCTAGGTAAACACGAACCGATAAGAAATCAGTTGGACAAGCTGTTTCACATCTTTTACAACCTACACAGTCTTCTACACGAGGTGATGAGGCAATTTGACCTGACTTACATCCATCCCAACTTACCATTTCTAATACATCTGTAGGGCAAGCACGAACACATTGGGTACAACCAATGCAAGTATCGTAAATTTTAACAGTATGTGACATAATTTTATTCTTTTATTGTAAAAGTCAATACGTTAACCTTGTAGAAAGTTCTTAAGAGTTTTACGTATAAAATAAATACTTAAAATAGGAAAGAAACTTAATCCAAGATAATGTAATTTAAAATTAACGTGATAAACGTTGAATTTGTTGAACAAGTAAACGACCGATGTTAAATAAAGCCCATGATGCTGCTACTAAAATTGGCGCAGCGATTACTAATAAACGAGTATCCATAACCTATATCATAATCCCTTAAAAATATTTAATAATCTAGAATTATTGGTAGTACACAATATAATTATATATTAAATACTGAATAAATAAGAACTATTTTTAATAGTCTATTTCTAAAACTTTGGCATTGAACTATCTTCCCAGGAGGTCCCCCTCCAAGTATTGTCGCCGGTCTATAACGTTTCACAACTGAGTTCGGGATGGATCAGTGTGGTTCCGCAAGTACACTAAAAACACCAAAGCAAAAATCTTTATAATTAGCTGATAACAGCTAATTATAAAGATATATATTATAAAATTCAAGTCCTCGGTCTGTTAGCACATCTTAGCTCATATATTACTATATTTATACTTAATGCCTATCAAACGGTTAGTCTTACCGTGACCTTACTCACTTACGTGATGAGAATACTCATCTTGAGGTGGGCTTCCCACTTAGATGCTTTCAGCGGTTATCCACTCCATACATAGCTACCCAGCGTTTACCGTTGGCACGATAACTGGTACACCAGAGGTATGTCCTTCTCGGTCCTCTCGTACT
>Ga0208923_1000032_pt1 | contig 37727 bp, 46 predicted proteins | sample ColrivemetaGS575_FD_187620 | JGI IMG/M metagenome (GOLD analysis project Ga0208923, IMG submission 187620) | Estuarine microbial communities from the Columbia River estuary - Freshwater metaG S.575 (SPAdes) (version 2) | ecosystem: Environmental > Aquatic > Marine > Intertidal zone > Estuary ...
AATCTCAGGTACTCGTTGACCAAAAACGTAATCACCATTAATCTCGTAGATCGGTGTCGTAACATACATTGTGTACGTTGGTAGATTGATGACTGCGGCCAGATATGTTTCCTTGTTAAGGTTGTTGAACTAACAACAACCGTACTCAAGTTAAGAAACTTCCTCGTTCAATGACCCGCCTAGTGGCAGATCTCCTGAGGCGTAAATTCGGGCGTATCTCGCCCTAAAAATTGTTCCGGTAACAAGGCGAAGCGGCGGAGCTATGCGTCATACCGGCGAACCTCGCGCCTGGTGGTATCAACAGTCATGGTAACTGGATTATTGAGATATTCCGCAGTTCCAGTCATGCCACCAGGTAACTCGTTGGATTGGATTGGCAACTGGTTTTCGATGGCAGCGTTCTCGGTTTCACCCATAACAGCGTTCCAGAATGCACCTGCGGCTGAATCTGTGATGTCTTTACTCCCCTCAGCGCCTCCCTGTACTTGCTCTGGGTGGTCAATTTTCTTGGGTAGATCTAGCAGGTTCTCCATCTCGGTAATAAGAAGCTCGTTCTCTTCGTACTGCGGAATAAGGATACGACCCTCTTCGAACGCCGTTCTCCAACCATAGTACGGTTTCTTCTCACGGTCCAACGATAGGTAACCGGTTTTAAAACCGCGCTCCTCTAGCATCTGGAGTGTCGTATGGGATTGGAATTGATCCGCGGTGATTAACCCAAAGTTAAAACCAGCACGTTCCTTCAACCAGATGAAGAATTTCATGATCTTCTCAAAATTGATCGGCTTAGTGAAACCGGCGGTAATCGGCAGAATCATGTCATATTCAACCAACACGCGATCCTCCTCGACGTGCGTACCTTTGAGCGGATCGAAAAGCTTAACATTCTTGGTGCCGACGCGGTGGCAAATAGACAACCCGGCCACAGTCCGTGTCGCAAGATCGAGATGAGCAAATCGGAGCGCATTTGGGTGCCGTAATGGAACGACAGTGCCAGCGACTCGCGTTAAGAAATTCTTGTGCTCCAGGTAATCCCAAACCTGCTGATCATCCTCCGAGGAGATAGGTAGACGTTTGACACCGGGCTTACGAGAGTCCAATACACCGAATCTGATTGAATCCTGCATGCACTTGAAGACGTCTGTGAGATTGGCGAACAGCCGCATAGATCCACCAACTGAGATTCCGCTAAGATCCTGGAGGGCAACCTTAGTGTTCCGTTTGAACTCCTCGATAAAGTCTTCGGGTACAAGCTCAACCTTTGCACCGTTTGGTGTATCCTCGTGGGCAACACCTGAAATCTTGTTTCCCTTGTCGTCATACCATCCGTCAAGCATCCGTGGATCCACATTCTTGATACCATACGAAACCTTAAACCTACGCTCCTTAAGCTTTTGTGTTTGCTTTGGAACGATTGACGCATAGACTTCCTTGTCTAACTTGAGCTTGTCGATTGCCTTCCACCACCGTTTCGAATCCTTCATCTCGTAGAAGCAGACACGGTAGACCTTCTCAATTCGTTCGTCATTCAGCTTAGTGATGTCACCGATAACCTTCTCAGTAAAGCTCGACTCGCCGGTTGCTGAGGATGAGATAATTGAGATAGCCGGTAAGAAACCTGCCATTTTTTGAAAACGATTCTTAATACGGGTACGAACCTTCTCGTAGAGCTTGTATGCCTGCATGTCTGGGTTAGCCTCACGACGGAAGTTACCCTCATCGATAGCGATACCGATAGCATTTCGACCAATAACGTGCTGACCCTGCGAACCAGCGGTTAGCATCAATCCTTTACCAAGATTAACACTCTGGTTGACATATTTGCTGTTTGGATTGAAATTGAGCTGCTCCATGAAGAATGGTGAGTTACTCATAAAATTGAGCATGTCACCAAACGCCGTCTCTGCGACAACCGCCCGTGTAACCGAGAGAATGGCATAGACCAACCTACTACCCTTACTGAGACCGTAGAAATTCTGTGGATTTCGCAGCATCGCCGCTAGCGTAATCCGATACATCATAATAACGCAGGTGACAAAGGTCTTACCACCACCAAGCGAACCTGTGATAACGAGATTGCTTATTCGACTGTCAAGATCAAAATCGTCGACTAACCTCTCAATCCAGGTTGGCCACATACCAGGGTTATCGTCCTGCGGTTTAATAACCTGACCGAGGTAGTAATCGTCAAAGATGAATTGGTTGATGGTTGGCGGTGGCTTAATATAATCAAGCTTCCATAGGTTCTGAAGTTCAGTCGTTGAACCACCGTTACGTATCTCGTTAACCACCTGCTCAAACAAGTCCTTCTCACCCTGCTGTAGACTATTGAAGATGTCTAGTAGGTTTTCACCCTTAAGAATCTCATGGATGCCTGAATCAACGATGGTTTGGGATTTTTTGGTCTTGCGTGGCACTGTGGTCAGAACCTCTAGTCCTTAACAGATTTCTGGATCTTATGACCGATTCGGCGAATCATTTCACGGGCCTGTGGATTTGTGTCCGCGTACTGCGCTAACTTGTTCTCATCTGCGACGTTCATGGCGTAGTCAATCTTACCGAGAATAGATTCAATATCCTTGATGTTAGTGCCGCCAGACTTAATTCGCTTGTTAATTGTACTAAGCTCGGAGGTGATGTATTGCAGAAACACGAGCGTTTCAGACGGCGTTAACTTACCGATCTCGCAGGCCCTATGCAACACGGATTCTAATTTGCTACGCGTCTTGAGGAACCTAACCAAACGAGCATATTCATGAGCAGTACTGAGACTGTCCATTAACTGCGCCCTGTCCTCCTGGTTGAAGACGACATGGTCAATCTTCTTACGGTCAACAGGCGCGCCGGTTAAGAATGACTGACTGAGATGATCCAGCGCCTCAACGGTTGGATCGTATTGAAACTCAGGGTTTAATTCATCCTTAAATGAATCTGGATCATCCTCAATAGCACGTATTACAATCTTTGAAACAACCTTAGATATGCCCTTAAGCAATATCCCGATGTCGTCGTCAGGTCCATTATGCATGTATTAACAACAAAACAGTGTTACAGGACGCGGCCGGTGATGAATTGGACGTGAATATACCAGTAGTCAGTTGAACCAAAATTGATAAGTGTAGTGCGCTCACGCTGAACAACTACCTCTTCGCCAACCTTGTACACTCCAGTGTAACTATCTGACAGCTTAAGAATCCGGTACCGCAATGCGTTGCGGTCAGCGTGATTATCGGTGTTGATAATCAGGCTATTTGGATCACGGTCTAACCAGGATTCTAGTAAACACCATTCAGCGTTAGGCGTAAAGTTTTCAACAGACAGCCGTTGATTTTTAACTGTAGCAACAATCTCGGTATCCTTCACTTGCATATATTTCGTTCCTTCTAATTCAAAGTAGTTGTTGAACATGCTACGCATGCTAACAGGGATTTGCGCGAAAACCACGTCACCTTCGGCAACGGTGCGCACGGTATCACCGACACTTACTACCTTAGCGAGTCTTCGTTCCTTCGTGTTGTCAGGTGTCATGATAAGATCACCTTCAAATTTCTCGCCAACCTCGACGGCTGCGATCCACTCACCGACCATTTGTATTTTTTTAGACAGATGTGCTTCCTTGTTAAGTTATTGATAACAGAACAAAGTTTCGCGCCAAATCTCTTCTTTAAATAGCGCACATGCCGGCGACGTTATTTACCTAAAAAACTTCGTGCCAAGAAACGCCCGTGAACGTTGGCATTTAAACTTCGATCTCCGTCAAACTAACCCCCGTCATAAATCTTGTTTCTGGTTTCTGGATTGCCCACCAGTTGAGTTTAGATGGATCGGCGGTGTAAACAGGATGAGCGGGAATTTGTATTGATCCAATAGTCGAGGACGCTTTGATTTGAATAGGATTATCCCAAAACTTTGTTACTTCATCACTATCTCCTAAACCCATATTTTTCGAAATTAAAATATTAGCCGAATCAATTTCGCTTTTTAAATTTGAGATTAGATAGGTTTTCATAAAGTAATGTTATAGTATTTTGATTGATTTAATTCTATCAATCGTTTATCAGAAACGCTTCTAGTTGAAAAATTGAAAGCTTCTGAAATATTTCCATCCCATGTCCTAAAGAGATAGGATGATTGTTTGCCAATATTAAACCCATTCCATGTAGAATCCATGTTAGTTTCTTGTGATACTGCGACAAATAAAGAATTATTCATAGGCGTAACGCTTGTTTGTATCCCATTCACATAATTTGTTTTAAATGATTGGTATAGGCTAGTTGTGGCTGCGTCACCTAAAATTCCAAAAGTGGAAACTCCCATATCACAATTAGCTCCATCATAATCCGCATAAGTTGCCCCAGTATAACTTGCGACTATATAAGTTGATCTTACTAAAAAAGAGGCAGCATTTGAAAGGGATTGCGTGCTTGATTTTAAAAAAGAGATAGTAGGTTTATTATTTATTAAATTCAACGAACCGCTGCTAATAATTTTAGGTTGAAAGGCAGCAGTTGTTTGATCCACATGGTAACCATTTCCGCTTTGGTCGTACCATTTTGTGATAAAACCGTTATTCGCACCCACAAAATTTAAAAGGGAAACTGAATCAAGAACTCCTTGTGAGTTGAAACTAATATCGCTTTCTGAATTGTCAGAAGACCTCCTAACCCGAATCAACGCACCATTATATTTGACTGTTAGTCGACGCAATGAAACACAAAATTGTGCAATGTTTGGAATATTATCCAAAATAAGCGGACTGAATTTTTGTCGAGTAATCGGATGCATTTTAAAACCTAGAAATCTCGGCTTTGATGTTGAACGTCTCGCCGCTCGTAGGAGTATAAGCTCCACGGGCTTCTAAGAGAGCGTAAAGCGTAGTTCCTGAAGGAAGCTGGAAACGTCGAACCATTCCCACTGTAGGAAGTCCCGCTCCCTCTGCACCGTCAGTGAACGCCTTATCGCAAGTTACGTCAAACGAGCCGATATAATTAGCGATTGGAGTCAGCCATACGCCATTGTCGCCGTTGCTAGGAGTCACCGTCGCAAGATAAAAATGAACTCGGAAATTGGCGTTAGTTAGAGAAGTTCCGCTCTTATAGAGTCGAACGGCTTGGATTTCTCCGCTTCCTGCTACAACTCGTGTAGCATTAGCAAAAGAGAAAGGCGTTACAGAACCCGCCGTTGTTGAATTAGCAATCAGATCCCCAACGGCATAAGCCGTAGTATCGGCGGGGCGTGTCGTTGTATTCGATGTGATTACCGTTGCGTAGGAATCGAGAACCGTAGGAATTACGGTTCCACTGGCGACCCCCTGAATTGAGATGACATCGGCAGACGGTGTTCCTGCCGTTCCAAATGCAGCCCCCGCCACTTTAGTAACAAGAGTTCCAATGTCTGTGGATACCCGTCGTAACTTAGCTGCAAGAGATCCAGTTGCCCCCGCCGAAACTGCTGCATCCGCAACCGCTCCAAGGTTTGTATCGAGGTTTCCTAAAGAGGTATTTCCCGTTGTTTGTAAGGCTGAAGTGGAAGCCCCGGATGGTAATGGTAGGGACACTGCACTAACGGGCTGAGTTACTGCTGACCCATCAACCTTAAGTGCCGTCATCGAAGCGACACCTTGGACAGTGATTACGTCAGCCGAAGCTGTGCCTGCTGTTCCTATGGCAGGCTGTTTAGCGGCAGTCGATGCTCCACTTGGTAATGCAGAAGATGAAACGACGACAGCTCCAGTATTAACTGCGGTGACTTTTGCATCTAAAGAAGAAAGCGTTGCTTCTGTCGATGCTCCTGTTGGCAAACTAACCGTACCAGAAACATTGGTTACGTTCCACGTTCCTGATTGCGAGGAAGGAATTGCAGTTTGATTTGAGGCGATGACCACGGGTGAGCTAGAGGCCATCACTGCTTGACCAGCAGCTAATGTCTTTGTGTCGATAGAAGAAAGAGAAGCGTTTCCAGTGGTCTGGTTAGCCGCTGTTGCTATTACATTATTTGGTAAACTTGCCATAATTTTCCTTAAGGGTCATAGGTTGCGTAGAGTTGAATCCAATTTGATCCATAGTAGTAGAACGCGGCAGACACGCTTGACGCCGTCGCTATTCCGGTGACGTCCAGTAGGTTCGTACCGCCGATTGTAAGATTTCTAAATTCTATAACAGGGTTGGTGCTTGCCGGCATCTCTAGTCTAACAAGCGTTAATTGTCCTGATCCACTAGCTGGCGCACCGAGAATAACTTTGTAGTTGTACGATCCAGCTCCAGCGGCAGCGTCGATTTTTAAAACTTGATTTATTCCACCGGTTGGAAATGTCACGGTTTGGTTTCCAGCGGCGCTTGTCGTTATTAGAACGCTTGACGGTGTTCCTTGCGGACCAGTTACGCCAGTTGCACCGGTTACACCGACTACGCCGGTTACTCCGGTTACGCCAACTACACCTGTAGCGCCAGTAACTCCAGCGCCAGTTGCACCGGTTACTCCGGTTGCACCGGTAACTCCAGCGCCAGTTGCACCGGTTACTCCGGTTGCACCGGTAACTCCAGCGACTCCTGCGAGGGCTGACTTACGAGCGTAAATCGTGTCGAGAATTGGAACGTCTGAGAAATTCATTAGGACCTCGTGATGTTAGTGACGCGGTAAAATCCTGGAGTTCCAGCGTATGTAAAGGTATCAACGTAGGATAGACCGAGTGAGGCACTGCTCTTCGTTAGCGTCGAGATGCGCTCATTAACGGTACCAGCGTCTAAATACGTAAATGATGTTACTGACTCAACCGCGTTATCTACTTGGATAACCTTTTCAGCAAGACTGTTTGGAGCAAAATTTTTGTTATTGAAACTCGAACTCATATACTACTAATTACATCGTCAGTGTTCTAATTGCGTGAAGAGAATTGACCGTAAAGTTTATCTCATGCTAATTGCTATGGCGGCTAGCCTGAGGTCCGAGGATTTACACCGTCAAGTTGGCGCGGTTGGCATAGACGCCAGCGGCATGGTTGTCGGTACTGGATATAATGGACTCAAGACAAAAGTAAACGCGCCGCTTAGTTTCTGGAAGAATCGCGACAAGCGCAGATTATACTGCATTCACGCTGAGATCAATCTTCTACGGGCTGCCCAGGGACGAGAGATACACACTGTGGCCTGTACTACGATACCGTGTGTATCTTGCGCGCAGGCCCTCTCAGCTTTCGGCGTAAAGAACGTGCTCTACCTTGAGGAATATGAGAGAGACCGAAGTAGCAGCAAACTAATATTCAAGAAATACGGAGTAAAGGTTACCAAGGTCTCTAAGCGACTCGTGAAATCTGCTACTAATCGGCTAGTAAAAAGTTGTTGACATTTACACGTGTACTTAGTACTGCGTGGCCAACATAACAAAATCCTGGACCAAGTTCGTAATTGGTTTTGATCCGCATGGTGCCTATCAAGACACGAAGGCTAACGCCGCCTTCTTCAAATTTATCGAACACTACAAACCCCAACTCCGTATCGCTGGCGGCGATATCTTTGACTTCAAGCAACTCCGGTCCAAAGCGTCTGACGTAGACAAGGGCGAGAGCATGAAGCACGACGTAGACGAAGGAACGTTATGGCTTGAGAAATTAAAACCTACTGTATGGCTCCATGGAAACCACGACGAGAGACTCTGGGATACAGCAGAGCGAGCTAAAGAAGGCGTCATAAAAGACTATGCCAATGAAGGTATTAACAACCTTGATAAGTTGTGTAGAAAGATGGACTGCCAACAGATTAAATACGATATCGACATCAATTTTTACCAGCTTGGCGCGTCAAACGTTCGCGTTACGCACGGTTTTCATCATGGAAAATACGCCGCAAGAATGGCCACTCAAGATTTCGGGTGCAGCATTATTCAAGGACATGGACATAACATACAGTACTCTTCCTCCACCGGCATGGGTCAAACATTTGGTATGATGGGTGGTTGCCTGTGCAATAAGAATCCTGAATACGCTAAGAGTTTTGTTCAGCGACGAGCTTGGCGGCATGGCTGGGTTTATGGAGTAGTCAGTGGCAAGCACGTCGAGGTTTGGCAAGCGAAGGAAACTAACGGAATGTGGGTTTTACCTACTGGAATGGAGTCTCTGTGAAATCAAAAAGCACATCATCTGATTGGGCCAATAAATTAGCAAAATCGATGGGAATCGTCAACGCTAGGAAAGCGCCACCCAAAGGGTGGATAAATAGTTATGAATTCGCCGAGGCAACTGGAGTGTGCAGTTCGTCGGCCAGTAGACGATTAAATGGCTCTAAAGTAGAGAGTCAGATGTTTATGGTCAACAATCGGTGGACAAGGTACTATAACGCCAACGTTTAATCTAGATGGTTCGTTAAAACAAGTAGTTAGACCATGTCTGGTTGGCACAATACAAATAGGCCTGATTTTAGGTCGCTGAGCTCTTACATTGGGGCTACTGGCGCCACAGGCGCCGGAGGATCAAGTAGCGGTGGATCAGGCGCCGGATCAGATGGTGCCACAGGAGTTACCGGAGCTACCGGTGCAAGAGGTGCCACAGGAGTTACCGGAGCTACCGGAGTTACCGGAGCTACCGGTGCAAGAGGTGCCACAGGAGTTACTGGAGCCACCGGCGTTGCTGGATCTGCCGGTGTTACTGGCGCAACCGGAGCCATAGGAGTTACCGGAATAACCGGCGCAACCGGAGTGGCTGGTGTAAATGGTGCAACCGGCATAACCGGCGCAACCGGAGTGGTTGGAGTTACTGGAGCAACCGGCATAACCGGCGCTACTGGAGTCGGTGTAACCGGCGCTACTGGAGTGGTTGGAGTTACTGGAGCAACCGGACCAGGAAATACAGATGAAGCGCTAGCTCGTCTATGGTTTAACTCGATTTGATCTATTATGTGTGGATGCTCTACTGTACTAACCAGTGATCAACTAAAAACCATTGCCGATGTAGGCGAAATCGTTTTCAATGTCATATTTAAAAATTACCGCGATCCAACAGACGGAAGTCGGTTGGACGTGGTCTACTGTAAAAGAGTGAGCAGCGCTAAGTTTAGCACTATTTTAGATTTAGAAGCCGAAGGAAACGTCATTCAAGTTCAACATCCCGCTGGAACTTTCGTATCGATCAATAGGGATCAGATCATCGAACTTAGAGCCGAGTGGAACAAGAATTATAATAATGCCACAGATTTGAGCTCCTACTACGCCAATATGGCTAGTGACAAAATCGTGACTCCTTAGCGCGCTGGAGCTATTCCGGCCTTATTCCAATTATTCATCTGCAGAAACTTAACCATATGTTCGCTGTCAATGACGTGGCCAGTTACTCCGTCGCCCTTCTTAACCTTCGGAACAAATTTAGCACCGTATTTTTCTGCTAGAACGTCGTATCTAGCGAGAAACTTGTCGGTAACGACGAATCCTCCAGGACAGGTGGAGACAATACCGCTGTTCTTATCGTTGCCGTCGTATGATGCTGTGGAATTACGAACCTCGGTTGTTGGAACAACAGTATGAGCACAGCCAATAAAGACTGAGATTACGATAATACTAAGAAGCAGCTTTGCGAATTTCATCTAAATCTCCAGTTTTTTTGGCCTTCTCAACGTCAGCGGTAAATTGATCCATTTTCTTCTTGTCGTTTATGGCCTCAACGTTTTCCTTAATCTCAGGCGCGTTAATGCGCTGATCCTTCTCGCGTTGCCAACCCAGCCAGTTACCAGCAACGTCAAACGCGCTCTTTGCGAGTCCAATGAAATCGTACATGTTAAATTCCTGTGACTGATCTGATTACTGATCCGGCTGACTCCTCGCATCCAAGAGCAATTTGTTCGAGAAACTTTACCGCCAGTAATGGGTTACCGTGCAGATTAGAAAACGCTCCAGCATAGACACGACTAATAGAACTGGCAAGATTTGCCCAATGCGCTTTATCCGGCATCCACAGCGTAATAACCGCGGCGACTTCAACTGGAGTTGGAACATTTCCACCGGCTAGAGTACGAATAGCCTTAGCACAGGCGTAAATCATGTCCGCCTTATTGATTCTATCTTGGGAACTAACAGCGACGTTCAACGCCGTAGTACACGCGAACGACACACCAGAACGAACGATGGACAACTCCAGCGAGTAATCTTTAGCTACTGTAGCCCCTGTCTCAGGAGAATTAACAGGAGTTTGATGATCGCACCCTGTCGTGATAAACAACGCTGCTGCTAGTAGAAGTATGTATTTTTTCATGTGTTAAGAACCTTATTCGTTTAATCCGTTGATGATAATTTGATCGAAATCCATAACCTCGTTGGAGGCAGGATCAATCCGATTTAGACCGTTGTTGGCCTGTCCAATTGAAATTCTAGTCACACCAGTGACACCTTGGGTTAGTAGAACAGTCCATTCCACATTGCTACGACTGCTCTCTAGAATAACTGAACCAGCAGAATCTTTCACTGGCGACTTAAACAGACTTGCTCCAACTCCAATGCTCGATATCCAGCCGCGCAGATTCTTACGTAGGACTTGCCGGGTTTGGCCGCTAGAGTCACCGGAGTACGTCACATAGAGGTTAACTCTGTTTCGATTCGCGTAACTAGCGATTGGAATAATGGTGTACGTCACCTCCGACACAGACGCCGTGGTGCTAATGACTAGCTCACCAGTCTTAAGATTGATTCGACTGCCTCCGTAATCTACGATAGACCATGCGGCACCGTTGCTAGAGTAGATCCGTCCATCATCGGCTGATCTAAAGAAGGAGAGAAGCGCTGCGCTAGGCCGATTGGCGAGTAGACCGACCTCATACGAGGCAACACCTTCACCAACAATAATTGCCCAGTCTGGATCAGCGTCCGGTAGCAGGCTAAGTTCAACACCGTCGACGTATAGGCGAACACTCCATGGCTTAATTGGATATAGATCTAACTGCCCGGTGTAAACGTTACCGCCGAGACTCGTTAGAGTAACCGAGTATTCCTTGCTTGAATCAGGTACCGTAACGATGGTTGAATTGTTACTCGGTAGGAAATTAGAGGACGGAGTTGCGATTTCGACTTGGCTAACTCCGCTTACTGCCACAATAGAAGATACCACATCGGAATAGACGATCTCGTCTCCAGGTGACACTGACGATACTACAGCGTTTATAGCTGTCTTAACGGCGGTGCGTACATCCTGCGAGCTTTGTGCATCCTGTGACAGTAGGACGCGAACAGACACTGGGTATGGAATGCTTGTTCCATCCACTACCACTGGAACGTCTGTGCCAACGCTCTTGCTCTTAAGGTAATCCTCAAGCGCACGTTTAAGGTTAGTAGACAGCGGAACCAGTGATCCATCGGCACCGGTGGTCCAGGCGTATATTAGTACTAGATTACCTTCTAGTAGGTTATTCTCAACTCGCGACACGGCTCTAGCGAATTTTACTTGTCCATAGGATGGATCGCTGTAGTTCGACGCAAGAATCTCGTAATCCTGGGCCGTGACTGCTCGGTCATTGCTTAATACCCAGCGTGGAATGTTAATGCGGGCTTCATTGAGCGTTTCAGCGTCAGTTCCACCGGATCCACCACCACTTGAATTAGTGATAGCGATGCTGACTGGGTTACCAATTGAGTCTAATCCAATAATGCTGGTGTTGATTTTGCCCTGACCGATATTACCTGACGTTCCACCACCAACTCGATAATCAATGCTAATAAGACTCTCAGGTGACGGAATCTGGCCAAAGCTGCCATCGCCGAATATCACATAGGTTAAACCTGTGACACCGGTTTTAATTTCGTAGGCTAAACTCGCCGCTCCGCTCTTAATTAGCGATGTGGATGACCACGGAGTTCCGTTGACTTTAACGGTAATAGATCCCTGGGCAACCGGCGACTGCGTTAGCGGATAGATTTGATTTTGAATCTCAGTGCTCGGGGCGGTGTATTCGTCAAGAAAGCTCTGTCCCTGTATCAGCGTGATTCGTCGATCATAGACCTCGGCACTAATTGATCCGCTAGTCCCAGACCAGACGCGGTCTAAAACAACTCTGCTTCGTCCTGTTCCAGCGCCATACGTAATCTCTTGGACAGTATAGACTGGAGCTCCAGATACTCCATACTGCCGAATGCTCTGCCCAGGAGCAATAACACCATAGACATCGATTGAACTGTCAGCAAGATCAGCGTAGATGCCACCTGACTGAACAACGAGGAGAGTTTGAATAACGTTTACACCTGAGAACGAATTGGTTATAACAGCAACTTGGCTCTCAGGGGTTAGTGAACCTGCTTTGATAGTGTAATCAGCTGCGACTTCAAATAGCACAGGACTGTCTGTGGAGGCAGTAATAACCGTACCCTTAGAGACGGTAACGTCCCGTGAGGAGGTGGTGGATAGCGACGCTTCACAGGAGACAGTCGCGCTGCCGGGGTTGCGCAGCGAATAATTGACAAGCGATCCTAACCGCACGGCACTCTCACGGAGTGTCATAGTTGGTAGCGATAGCTCGTTTGCCGCACGATTCAGCGTATACGCCAAAGTAGAGTTACTCCAGGCGATCAGATCAACCAGCACCCGACCAAAGCTGTTTGTTTGAAAATCGTTCCAGGTAAGGCTCCACCGGCTACGTACGCGGTCAAGCAATGTTTGGAGATGACTAGAGTAGTCAAATTTAAGGTACCGAAAAATGTTATCATCAGATGCCATGAATTAACTACAGGTCGTGCTCCCGTTGGAGATGCTGGTTGGGCGCTTTGTCCATACCGCGCTATAGTTATACCAATTACACAAGGAAAAACTAATTGAAAGTCATCGTTTTAGACACAGTATCTAAGAGTTTGGTTGCCACGCTAACTGGAACAGCGGTGACGCAGCCACAGTTTACGGCGCATTACGCCGATAGCGGAGCATCGTTTATTGAAGGATCTAACACCGGCAGTTTTAATGACTTGGCGTCCGTAACGATCGTGCCAGCTCCGTCGTCTGGTAACCGACGAACGATTCGAGAGATGACTATTGTTAATCCGAACGCTAGCCCTATCACGGTAGTAATATCCATCAATAACTCATCTACGCTATTCGACATCGTTCGAGTTGTGCTTTCGCAATATGATAGATTTACCACCACAGGAACCTACACTAATGACGGGTCGTTAAAATATACGCTATCAGGATCAGCTGGAGCCACCGGTGTAACTGGTGCAACTGGCGCTGGCGTAACCGGTGCTACTGGAGTTGCTGGTTCTCCTGGCGGCGCAACCGGTGCGACCGGTGTAGTCGGCGCAACAGGAGCAACCGGAGTAACCGGTGCCACAGGATCTGGAGTTACTGGCGCTACTGGAGTCGCTGGAGTTACCGGAGTTACTGGAGCGACCGGCGTGGTTGGCGTTACAGGTGCAAATGGTGTTACAGGTGCAACTGGCGTAGTCGGCGTTACAGGTGCCACCGGTGCTGGAGTTACCGGAGCTACAGGTGTAGTCGGCGTTACCGGAGTAACCGGTGCCACAGGATCTGGAGTTACTGGCGCTACTGGAGTCGCTGGAGTTACGGGTGCAACTGGCGTAGTCGGCGTTACAGGTGCCACCGGTGCTGGAGTTACCGGTGCGACCGGTGTAGTCGGCGTTACCGGAGTAACCGGTGCAACTGGCGCTACTGGAATGCAGGGTAATCCTGGCGGTGCAACTGGGTCAACCGGAGTAGCTGGTGCTACTGGTGCCACAGGGCCAATAGGCGTTACTGGTGCTGGAGTTACTGGAGCAACAGGTACTGCTGGAGTTAACGGCGCAACCGGCGCGACTGGCGCCACCGGAGCTACCGGAGTTGGCACGACTGGTGCTACAGGTACTGCTGGCGCAGTCGGAGTTACCGGCGCAACAGGTACCGCCGGAGTTAATGGCGCCACTGGCGCAACCGGCCTCGGAGCTACCGGAGTCACGGGTGTTACCGGAGTCACGGGTGTTACCGGAGTTACAGGCGTTACCGGAGTTACAGGCGCGACTGGCGCTGGTACAACCGGTGCTACCGGCGTAGCTGGCTCACCTGGTGGAGCAACTGGCGCCACTGGCGTAGTCGGAGTTACCGGAGTCACGGGTGTTACTGGAGTCACGGGTGTTACCGGAGTCGGTATAACTGGTGCAACCGGAGTAGTCGGCGTGACTGGTGTTACCGGAGTTACCGGAGCAACCGGCCTTGGCGTAACCGGTGTTACCGGCGTAACGGGCGTTACCGGTGTAGTCGGCGTGACTGGCGCAACCGGTCCAATAGGTGTTACCGGAGTTACCGGTGTAGTTGGAGTTACGGGAGCAACAGGAGTTGTCGGTGTAACAGGGGTAACCGGCGTAACAGGCGTTACCGGCCCAGTTGGTGTAACTGGCGCCACCGGTGTAGTCGGCGTGACTGGTGTAGTCGGCGTGACTGGTGCAACCGGGCTCGGAGTTACCGGCGTAACAGGTGCAACTGGAGTAGTCGGAGTTACCGGAGTCACTGGTGCAACCGGGCTCGGAGTTACCGGAGTCACTGGTGCAACCGGAGTAGTCGGAGTGACTGGAGTCACTGGTGTAACAGGTGTCACCGGACCAACTGGAATTGGAGTCACTGGTGTTACCGGAGCGACAGGCCCTGTTGGAGCAACCGGGTCAGGTGGCGGTGGTGGCGGTTGGATACCCTCGGCATGGAAAGTTCTCACAACCACAGCCTACGTAGCGAGTTCGGCTGCATCAATTTTTACTAATCCAGCGTCTACTAACACTCTGGTTAGATCTATCAATCTTTTTAATTCGTCAGCTTCATCGTGCAACGTAAAGCTGCACTACGTTCCAAACTCCACAGGGTCGGTCGGTACAGCCACGGCCACAAATAGATTCCTTAACATCGACATCCCAAGTAAGTGGATGGTTGAGGTTATTCTTAAGAGCGGTGTTCCTCTTCTGGCTACGAATGATTCTATTCAAGCTGTGGCGGCAACAGCATCCGCTGTTACGGTCTATGCGGTTGGTGATCAACCTGTTACCACGACAATGAAGGTACTGCGGTCAATTACCACTGTCGCAAACACTGCCACGGCCATTATCACGAATCCAGCCGCTCAACAGACTGATGTATACTCAACCATCTTACACAACACCTCCAATGCCACTGAGACGGTAAAGGTGTATCTTGTACCAAACGCTGGATCAGCAACTGCAGCCAACCAGATATCAGAAATAGTTCTAACAGCGAATGACACGTTTTTCTGGAATTTAGAGGAGGCTGCTAAGCATCTAACAGCAACCGGCGACATGGTTCAAATGCAGACCACTACCGCATCAACCGTTACTGTTCAGGCCTACGGATTACAAGCATAATGAGAGAATACTTTCCAATCCTAGTAGCGAAGAGAGACGGAACAACCGTTCAAACAAACTCTAGTTACTCTGGAATAAATTATCCGTACCACAACGTAGTGGTTGATTGGGTCGTAGCAGGTGGGTCAGCGTCAGATTCCACTAAATCCGCGATGTCTGCATTTTTTACCGGTCTTGATGCCGATGGCATAACATATGGTTCATCCGGCAAGATTAAACGACTAAACCTATTCTGTGGAGCTTCACTTACGGATTGCCTACGACCACAGATACTGTCGCTAGGTAATTCAACTGACACCAATAACGGTCCTTTTGTCTCAGGAGACTATGTTGAGACAGGGTCATCTGGTGGATTAACCGGCGATGGTTCAACAAAGTACCTATCCACCGGGGTAAGCAACTCTGACTCTGCTATACCGCAGCAGGATTATTCAGTTGGAACGTATCTCAAGTTCTCTTCCTTCTCTGGCAACACCTATGCCTTAGGGTCAGATGCATCCAATCGATCCTTAGCACTCTATGCCTCTGGAACTTTGGCCTACTATTTTACGCTTGGCTCCGGCGCGTCCCAGTCAACACCAACGCAGGGTTGGTTCAGTGGTGGAACTAGCACAGACTTTGGTCGGCTGTTTAAAAACGGTACGCAAGTGTCAACTACGGCGGCCAATCCAACCGTCCTATCCGGAACAATAGAGGTTTTTAGAGCAACTAGCAACGTGTTATCGTCAACCGTTAAGGTAGCGAGTTATTACATTGGGCAATATCTAGGTGCTACCGATCAGGCTAATCTATATTCACGAATGCAAACGTTCCAAACCTCGCTAGGGAGGCAGGTGTAGTATGGCTATACGAGTTAGGCGATCCGATGGAACTACCGACTTTGGTTACTACGCCTCAATCGCTAGGATATCAGTTCATCCAGTCGTCACGTCGTGGTTGGCTGCAGGTGCCTCAGCTGGAAATACTACGTTAACAGCCATTTCTTCTTTTTTCTATGGGTTAGATACTGACGGTATAACATACGGGTCCTCTGGTAAGATTAAGAGATTAAACCTATTCTGTGGGTCATCATTAACTGACTGCCTCATTCCGCAGGTAACTTCCATCGGTACTACCACGGATACAAATTCCGGCGGCACAGCGTTCGTCTCTGGAAATTACACGGAGGCCACTGGACTAACTCGGCCAAGTGGAACTGGGAGCGGTGGAAATAAGTGGCTTAACACCGGCGTGTTGGATAGCACACTATCTAATAGTGATGTTTCATGCGGAGCCTATATACGAGTTGATAACACCACTGACCTATCTAACGGTCTTTGGATTGGCGCAGCGAATCGATTTTTTCTTGGTCACACTGGAGGAGCTAATCTCGGACTATATAATCCTCAACAGGGATATCTTAATGAAACTGTTGGTGGACGAGTTGGTTTCTATGTCGCGACAATGGAGGCAGGAGGCGTGTCCAAAATATATAGAAATGGAACGCAGGATAATACCGTAACAGGTGCAGCCTACACTGGTTCAAACGCCGTAAACGTTGGTATATTTGGAAACGCCACCGGATATAATCAGGCAACCGGCATATGCGGTGGTTATTACATTGGCCTAGCCTTAACGGCTACACAGATAAGTAACCTATACGCTCGTATCCAAGCGTTCCAAACCTCGCTAGGGAGGCAGGTGTAATATGTCAGTGAGAGTTTTAAAGTCAACAGGTGAAATGATCGCCGGTCCAAGATCATCTATCATTATCACCGGATCAACCTTTCATCCAGTAGTATCGCTATGGATGAATTCCGGTGGAACTGGCACGTATACCATGCTGTCCGCCATGTCTACTTTTTTCTACGGGTTAGATACAGATGGCATCACTTATGGCGCAACCGGTAAGATTAAGAGATTAAACCTATTTTGTGGGTACTCCTTGACTGATGCGACTATACCGCAGGTTAAGTCCATGGGTACCACCACGGATGCTATTACCGGATTTGTCTCTGGTGACTATACACTGACAACTGGTATAACTGGCTCATCTGGAAAATTTCTAAACACCGGAGTTTCGTTAGTCTCTCTTCAATCCTCAGGATTGTTTGCTTTTGGGGTGTATAATAGAACCGCGTCTCCGGTTGACGGAGCTAGCGCTAGAAGCATGATTGGAACTGACCAAAATAGCATTGGAAATGCTTGGATTGGTACGAACGGATCAACCACTCAGATCAACGTTGATGTAGCGAACAACTTTGGTGATGACATTATCACTGGTCTAACCAACGTTCTGCGGTGTATAACGATCGTTCGTTCTGCGGTTACCAGTACTGGTGGAGAGGTGTATGTTGGTAGTCAGACTCCAGTGACAGGAAGAAACGCGCTGAGCACATCCTATTCGACCTATAGCATTAGAGTTTTTTCTGCGCAGTCAGACGGCACCGCGGAATTTCACACCGGCTCCATGGGATTTTATTTTCTAGCGAATACGTCAATGACCTCTACTGAGGTGTCTAATCTTCATACTAGAGTCCAAAACTTTCAAACTGAGATTGGACGGCAGGTTTAAGCCCAATCTGGCACCATCGCCGTAAGACTGATCCTATAATTAATATATATGAAAAAGTACGTTTTCGTTGATGAGTTCAATCGGGTAGTTGGAAACCCAGAGTCTAGGGATATTCAGGACGTGTCAAAGATCGCTACAAACCCGAACGGTCAACCTGTTCTAAAAGAGTACATCGACGTTATTCCACCATACAATCCGTTGGCGCAGCGCGTCGCGCCGATTGGCCTAACGGTGTCGAATACGACTGTCACGATGAACTATGCCGTTTCAGAGATAAGCCCGGAGGAGATTGCGCTCACGGGTTTTAAGAACATCATAGCCCAAGGATTTGACACCCAGCGCGGTTTCATTATCTCCCTTGAGGAGAAGGATAGAAACATGCTGCTTGGTGCATACGTTCTTCTGGGCGGAATCATCGAGGCTAACCCAGCCGCGGTAAATTCACCATTCGCGATAACGGGCGCGGATGGCATAGACTACGAGATTACGATGGCTGAGGCCAGACAGATCATTCTCGAGTATGGCATTTATTTTAACCAGGTTCGATCCCAGTACCGAACTGTAATTAATACATGAAACTGATTGTCCTAGATAGCACGGTAAAATACGTCAAAGCGCGGGTTTTATCAAATCCAGCGACACAGCCAACATTTAGTTCGCACTATGCTGATGCAGGCAGCATCACGTTTGTTCCAGCGTCACAGACTGGCGTGCTGTCAGGTACCTCAGATGTTATCATTTGCACAGCACCAGGCAGTGGTGTGCGACGAATCATCCGCGACATCAACATTTTTAACGGGCATAGTGCTACTATAACAATTGTGGTAGAGCTTGTAAATGGTGCCAATAGCTACGTTATTGCTGAGGTTACAATGAATTCTAAGGATCGTTGGACCCTAACTAACACATTCGATGGATTTGGAATTAAGACCGCCGGATTATAATCTATAGCCATAGACGAGGCCGTGTTCCGCGGTAAACTGAATCCAAGCTAGATCCTTTTTCTTAGCCTCGAGTTCAACGTCAAAAACAACACCATGGTCCACTAGGCAACTAGGCAGTGGATTAGCGTAGTCTGAGTGCGATCGCCGGTCCTTTTGGTTATCCCAATTTTTACTCGTGCTATGGTGAATGAGCGGCACGTGATTTCCCCAGGTTGGAGCAACGGCATCTAGCGCCACCTCCACCGATTCACCTTCATTGTTACAGGCATGGTGGAGTGTGTCAAGGATGATTGGCATATCCGGAAAATACTTTTTAATGTTTTGCCAGCGCCACATGCCACGATCCTCGGTTTCAAAACATAGGTTATTGAGCACGACAGGTGATAGCCGTTCCATTGATTTGCGGATGCGATAGACGAGAGCGTCAGGATCCTTGGTTGCGCCGTTCGATAGGTGCAGGCACATAGGACATGCTAACCTACCGGTGAGACCCAGCCGTTCAATCATCTCACCATGCCGATTAAGATCGAGAATGGTGGTATCGACGGTAGACTGCTTTTCCGCTCCAAGGCTATTAAAATTAGATGGATGGATGGAGAACCGGCAACCAATGTTGGACAGCGCCGTAGATTCATCGTACACTGTGCATGCATTCCGCAGGTCCAAATAGAAGTAGGAGATTAATTCGTCCCAATCCTCCTGCGGCATGTAACTCATAAGTGGAATGAGGCTCGACGAAATCCTATAAACGTTACAGTTATTATCGCTGTTCCAGTTGACAATGAGTTGGAGGTCGCGTAGATTGTCGGCTGCTACATCAAAAAGCTTGAATAGGGCGTCAGCCCGGTTGGCCTGGCGTAGCTTGTCGTAGACACCGGCACGGACGGTTCGCATCTTCGTAGATGTACTTAGATTCAGACAGGCGTAGCCTGAGTTTCGCATTGGCATAGGATAGGATACATAGTATTTGACCGGTGGAAAGAAGTTTTTAATTCCATCGATTGATCTTCAATCACCGCAGACACGCTTCACCGCATCACTAGTATGCCGCACCCGCGATCGCATATCTATATCGTGAGTAAGATCCTTCTTGAAGACACTTGGCCATTCAACCCAGACCGACGCAATATTAAGGAGCAGATCTCCGAGAGCGCTGGTCGTAAACTTACGACGTACTCCATCCCTGGTACCTTCTCAGTATGTGACGTAGTCAACGGTAATGGTCGCATCTACCCACGCCGGGTTTGGGAGAGCAACCTTAAGGAAGATAGCCATCTCCAACGCCTCATCAAGAGCCGTGCCTCATTCGGGTTACTCGAACACCCAGAGAGCGGTCGTATCGATCTTCGCAGCCCAATTTCCCACATGGTCACCAATGCCAAACTCAACGAGGATGGCACAGTTTACGGTGAAGTCCTCCTACTCGACACGCCTGAGGGTCAAAAGATTCGTACCCTCATTGAGAATGGTTACAATCCAATGGTCTCTTCACGCGGTTTCGGTTCAGTTGAATCACGCGGTGGACAGACCTACGTTTGTGAAGATTTCGTCTGTGAAGGTTGGGATATTGTCCATACACCTAGTTTCGTCCAAGCAATTTTGACACCTAAATGCGAGTCCACAGACCATACCATTAAGATTAGCGATTTAGCTCAGCCAACGCACGGTGCACCAACGATCGTGTCTGAAACCATTTCTAACCCAATCGTCTCGGACGAAGCTGGACAATTAGAAGAAACTGTGAAAACAATTAAAACACAGGTGAAAATGAAGAAACTAGGTGAAATTCGTGAGAGTATTCTCTCACTAAAAGGATCCAAACCTAGCGATATGTCTCCGTCCCAAATCTCGGAGGCCTTTAATCGAGCCGACAACCTTCATCGTGAAATCTCAGCAGCCCAAGCAGAGGATCGCTCCATTGACTGGGACGCGAAGAAACTTCACGAAGAATTGTCAGCTATTGAAAAAGGTCTTACAGAGGCGGTCGAAGCACCTCGCAAGGCTAACATCCAACTCGTCAAAGACCAAACATCCCTTGTTGCTGTCAACACAAAGCTCGCTGCATACGCAAAGCAACTCCACGAGTCGCTTGGTAAAACAGCGCAGAAGTTTGTCTCCCGTGGTACCCTCCTCTCTGAGGCGGTTAAACGCGGTAAGTCATACTACAAGCTCTCCGAGACGCTCAAAGGCAAGATGGCTACTTTGGAAAACCGGTATGAAGTCGCAACAAGCGCCCTTGATATCCTCGCTGAACGTTACAAAGGCCTCAATAAAGATGTCGATGTAAAGGGTAAAGCGTTGACATTGATGGCTGAGCGCTATCATGCTGATACAACCCGCCTCTCACGTACGCTCGTTGAGATGCAATTGGGTGAAAAATTGACCGACGAGATTCGCAAGAAACTCGACGAATGCAAAACATCCAAAGACGTTTTAGCTTTACAGGAGTCAATGACACCTGCGGAAGCGAATGAGACAAAGCCCGAAGCTACACCCAAAGCAACCAAAGTCGAAAAGACTGAGGAAGTTAAAGAGGTAGTCGCTGAGTCGAAAAAAGAGGGAGCGGCCCCTAAAGACGGTAAGCCAGCAACCGAGATTAGCAAATACTCTGTGATGGAATTCACACGCCCCAAAATTGGTTCACTCGATGAATCGATGGCGCTTGTGCGACGCCTCGCCGGTGTAAAATAATCTCAAAACAAAACCAAAACTGGAGTAAAATAAAATGATCGTAATGCATGAAGATCGCCCCACGTTGGCCTCTGGCGCCGGTTCTGTTCCAAGCGTCTCTGAAGCGCTTGAACTCGGAGCCGCCCTGTCCATTCGTGAAGCTGGGATCAAAGACAACCCTCGCGGCCTCTGGGAAGCGAAAGGTTGGAAAGAATTAGTCGGCCACATGCCCGAGCACAAAGCTCGCTATGCAGCCGTTATGTTGGAAAATTGCCGCCGTAAGTACGGAGCAATGGATGAAAGCACACGTACCTCAAACCTCGGTAGCTTTGATAAATGGATTTTCCCAATCATCGCTAACATGTCCGAAAACGACATCATTGACCAATTGGTCTCCTTGCAGCCTATGCCAGGACCCACAAGTCAGATCGTCTATATGGACATCGTCACAAGCCAAGCAAAAGGAAACGTCCCTGCTGGATCGCCTATGTGGCAAGCACTCGCTGGTGCAACTGACCGCTACACAGATTCCTCTGAAGTAGTTGACAGTGAATCCATCAGCACCACAAACGGTTCTGGTGCAGCATCCGGAACACTCGCATACACACCAGTTCGCGCTGGTACAGTGGTTGTGACTGTTGGATCTGGAGTTGCTCAAGATGATGGAAACGGTGTTCTCGCTGGTTCTTTCACTGGTACAATCAACTACGTTACTGGCGCTATCAGCGTCGCTGGCGCAGCTAATACCACTGAGGCCCTCGCAACATACGCCTACAACTCTGAAGGCAACAGCAACCTCCAAGGTCTCGAGCTCAAATTGACATCTGCACCCGTAACGGCGCAAGTCTACAAGCTCAAAACCAATTGGACTGAAGAGGCTGACCAAAACTTGCAAGCGATGTACAACATCAAAGCAGAGTCAGTTCTTCTTAACGCCATCACAGGTGCCCTCCAATATCAAAAGAACCGTACGGTCATCAATGATATTCGTGGACGCGCCAACGCTGGTGTTGTAACTTGGGACGCAGTACCTGATACTAACGTATCATATCAAACCCACAAGTTGTCGATCATCGACGGTATCACTACCCTCAGCAACTTCATCTTCCGCGCCACTAACCGTGTCCGTGGTAACTGGTTGCTCGTTGGTATGCAAGCCCTGACAGTCATCGAAACCCTCCCACAATTCGTGTCGAAAGGTTCCGCAACTGCTCAAGGTATCCAATATGTTGGAGACCTCACTGGACTCAAAGTCTATGCTGATCCTCACTACCCTGTGGACGAGTTCCTCATGGGTTACAAAGGTGATAGCTGGGTTGAGACCGGTTACGTTCTCGCGGAGTACCAAAAACTGTACACCACACCTAACTACATGCTCACAGACTTCGTGAATTCGAAAGGATTCGCAACTTCATTCGCAAAGAAATGCGTGAATTCGAAGATGTTCGGGAGAGGCTTCGTGACAAACGCTTACACAAATTATTAATTTAGTTTGACTTAAGCAATCGAGTAAGATTCAACCGCTGCAGGAGCAATCCTGCAGCGGTTTTTCGTTGTATTAATTAAAACTTCTTATGCAAAATTCTTACTTGCTAGTGTTCTACCTCCATGAGCAAACAAAGGCACGAAAGAGAAGTTCACTACGTTTACCGAATCGTTAGCAATACTGGAGAGGTTCTATACATCGGCAAGGGTAAGACTCAGTTCACTAAATGGAATAGGGTATTTTACGACCGAATCCAGTCACACCAGAAGTCTATTAGTACGCACGCTCCAGGAACTGGTCATCACGAACTATATGACTACCTGCTAGAGAATCCTGGTTACAGGTTCGAGAAGATCGCGGAGTGGGACGGGCGCAATGCTCAATCATCCGCTGAAGCAGAGGAGGCTAGACTTATCGGGTTAGTAAAACCAACCATCAACATTCGTGGTGGCGGTAAGATTGGTTTAAAGACATGGGACAAGCTGTGCTGCGTTTATGCTATAACCGTGGACGACATCCCGGTCTATATCGGTGAAGGTGCTGAAGAATACAATTCTGACAGGGATGATGGCTGGTGTCGCATGGCGATGCACGAGACTGGATTAAAGAAGTGGCTCAGAGGAGACCCGCCGATTAATTGTGGTCATAACGAAATGTATTCCAAAATATATGACAAGAATTGGAAAATCATAAAACTAGCGTCAGGATTAAAGAAATGGGAGGTCATTCTCGTCGAGCAGGCGGAGATCGCTAAGCGGATTGCTGCTTACGGTACAGAAGGTTTTTATAACAAATTGTCAGGTGTTGGTGGACACGAACTCGGAGCTAGCAAACCACGCCGTAACCTCACCGACGAGGAGAAGGCGGCCATCGGCGAGAGAGCCAGAGGTAAAAAACGTGGTCCCTACGTCACCGAGCACAAGCAGTTTACGCCTGAGCAGATGGAGGAGCGTAAGCGGCTCTACCTCGAGACCTACGAGAAGCGCAAGGCTGGCCTAATTCCCGCCTACAAACGCGACACACCGTGGTCACACCTCACACCGACACAGAAGGCGCAGCGCTTCCTTGACCGCAAGGCTATCACCAAGGAGGCTAAGCGGCTCGATAAATCTGGCGCACCTGAGGCTGAGGTGTTGGAGCATCTCCGCAAGCTGGACGAGGTGGATGCGGCGTACAGTATCTCTAAGCGCAAGCTAATCTATATGTCATTCTCCTTCGGAAGGGCGCAGGTGTAGCATGCACCACGTCTACGAAATCCTCTGCCCCATCCACGACATGGCGGTCTACTATGGCGTTACCAACCGCATTGGTCGCTTCTCCACCCACCTTAACCGGGTGAAGCGTTCTGAGTTTGGTCGCATAGACCACCACCGCGCGGATCTATACCTCTACTTGGCCCAAGCAATGGCCAAGTGTTCATCACCGGTGCGTATCCGGTCTATCAGCTGGTACGAGGATAGGGCTGAGGCACATAGGACTGAGAGGCGGCTCATCTCTGTGCACCATGACCGGTACTATGGTCAGGTGCCGCTGTTTAACACGGTGCACGCTGAGGTGTCCAAGCCACGTTTGGTGAGTGTTCGTAGCATCACGGTGGACGACGTTGGTTGGAAGGCAGAGTTGCGGTAGGTCTAAGTTCTTTCCACCCACCGCCAACCGTGTATTCTACTATACGAACCGTGCCAACGGCGGAATAAGGCGGTGCCAAATCACAGCGGGTGCTGTGCTAGGTGCATAATGCTCCCAACTGAGTGGGTGTCAGCCGAATAGATTCAGGCGGTTCACCAATCTAAAAGGAGAAAATGAATACTAGCGTTTATGATGCAATTATAACATGTTCAATAGCGGCGTGTTTTACGATTTGCTATTGTTTCTCCTGCTGGAGAGACAAATGAACAATGACAACCATGTGACAGAGGCGGAGGCATTGGACGACCAGTGTGATGAAGGTAGCGTTACCTGTCGGGTAGGCGGTATGATCGCCACCTATGACGCGTCTAAATCGGCTAAGGTTGGTATGACTATAACCTGCCCAACCTGTGAGAGACGGGTGCAGAAAAGGTCCTATCAGCAAGCGTTCTGTTGCACCCGTTGCAAGGATCGCTACTGGAACACGGTAGATGAAACACGGCGAGCAAGGGCCTGTCAATACCGGTAAAGATGGAAACGTATGAGACATCTACTATCTGCGACGGTTGAAAGAATATTCTGCCTAGCAATATTGCAACTTTGTCCAATTGAACTGCAGGCAAAGATCTTCAGCAGGGTGGTTGAGATTCTAAAGGATCCTGAGACTTTGGCCGAGTTAGAGAAGTTAAATAAGGAGACCATGTGAAACAGTCTGACAACGAACTACGGAGCATCGCTGAATCCACGAGTAAGAGGATAGACGATGAGGCCATAGACATCACATTCGGATTAGGCAGGACATCCTCCAGCTATAGTGCCACCGGCGCAGAACCAGTAATCTTTGAAGCCCTGCGCCAGGTTCGTGACGCCCAGGAGGCGAGAATAAAGGAACTTACAGGTCTATTGCAGTCGGCAAAGAAATACATCCCTTATGGAGCCTATAAGGGTAACATGCGTGAAAACAAGCTGGATGATATCCGGTTGGTGAATCTAGTGGATAGGGCCATCGGAGAGGTTGACGCCGTATGAAAAAGAAGAGTTTAGGCCAGATATACCTAGAGGCCCGAGGAAGGGCGGTTCGTAAGAAAGGTTTTTGCGCTGCACATTGGAGTGACCTAACGCCGACCGAGAAGAAACTGATTGAAGCAGGTTGCGCTGCCGTAGCACGCAAGGTTCGCGAGCGTGACCGGGCAAAAGAAAATTTGCACGGGTTAACCAATAAAGAGGATGTGCGGTTTTCATATCTGGTGTCAAAGGAATGCGAAAGTACCATCACACTGCCTGAGCTTGAAGAACTAGAGCGATTGCAGACAAAAAGGAGATTAGGATGAACAAGTGGAAACTAGAGAAGCTACGATGCACGTTTGAAATTGAATTTCACCGATCGAAATACAGACCTAGCGCGGTGGTGGAAGACAGGGATGGGCAGCAAGTTTTGCGCGCCTTGACCAACGAGGAATTGCTCGGAGATTTTAACACGGCTAAGGACGCATATTTCGCGGCGCTAGACGAGATGGCCACGCAGGAGGCAGGATGAACATCTTTAACTGGTTTTATTATGGAAGAAGAATTAAACACCTAGAGTGGTGTTCTGAACACCTCGTGCAGCTCATAAAGGGCCAGAACAAGTTAATAGATGAGTTGCGCGATCGAGTGATGGAGCTTGAGAAAAGGCAACAATTTACGAAGGAGGCATAGATGAGCGGTCTTTCATATACTTCAGTTTTTCTATCTGGGTGTGCAGCGGCCACAGTGTTCTGGGTGTGTGTAATCGGTGAAGTTTACGGTATTGGATATAGGCAAGGGCAAATCGATGCGCTCACCGGCAAGGTTAAGGTTGAATTAGTCCAACACCCTGATGGTACAAAGACATGGGAACCTAAAAAGTGAAAGTCTTAAATTTCCTCTGGATTCACATCTTGTGGGTCGTCTATCTTATACTCACTGCCGAGCAGAGGTCTGATTATTACTGTGGCTGTATCAAGGGTATGGATTGCAAAACGGTTGGACGCGATACCTCTATCCTAGGTGCTTGGACGGATGTCGAGTATTACCCAGGCAGAGAACCAACGCGGAGATACCGCACGTACCGTGAGTTTACGGCTATTTGGGAGGCTAAATGAGTGCTTGGGACAGGATTGATGGTCCAAAGCGATCCATCTGGTGCCGGTATATGGAAACCACAGGTGAGGAATATGAAGTTAACCAGGTATGCAACCTAACGCCAATTCACAAGGAGGCCGATCCTGATGGTTGGATACCAGTTTCCATGCGTAAACCAGCCGCCTCTGACGCCAATGACAATGGAGATGTGCTATGGTGCAATCATGGAGGCATGCACTTTCAGGCATGGGATACGCCGATAGAGAGCTGGTATGTAGGATCCTATTGGATGCCAGTGCAATTTCCATCACCACTGAGAAAACAATGAATCCAGTAAAACAACTAACTTGCCCGCTCGAAAATAAGGTTAGACAGCGCCTTACGGATGCTGGTATCGCATTCATTGAGGAGGAGCACAATGATTGCCAACTTGATTTCTACCTCCCAACCTACGGTGTCTACATCGAGGTAAAATCAGGACATACGCCGAGATCTGACAAGCAGCTCCAGCGAGCACCGAACATCATCATGATACAAGGATCACAGAGCGTTGATCTGTTTTGTGATATGTTGGAAGGTGTGCGAATATGAAGAGCTTCGCTGGGTTGTTATTATACCATGCCAGAGGTGACAGATACTAAATATGTGGTGCTGAGCAAGTCCACCGCGGACCAGGAGGCTGGTAATATGGCCGACTGGCTCACCTCAATCGCGTCTGCTTTCATATCCAGGCTGCAGTCCTACGGTGTAGAGGCCAAAATCGTCAGAACAACGCGCACCATTAGGCTGATATCGTTCGAGGATGGACGGCTATTCGAGATTTGGGTGGCATCATTTAGAACCGGTTCTATTGTGGTTATTGAGCCGACAGAATCACGCACCCTGCTTCTTCACACTGGGGAGCGCGGACCATCGGTTGGCATAGCCGCCGTTGAGGTTGGCGATAATCCGGTTGACATGGCGCAGGTGGATGGGCTTGTTGACTCCGCGATTGCGTATTTCTATCCTGAGCGCGCCGCCGTGGATGCGTTACTTGGTGAATCTGAGACCGGGAGCAAAGTAGAGTGGTATGTAAGTCTGTTTACGAAGGTTCTCGACAAATACGGCATAGCCTATAGTGTTGAACCGACACGCACGGTAAACTCGCGGTGGGTTGTAATAGGCGAAACAATTTTTCATTTTCTCTGCGGAAATCGCAAGCTATTCCTATCTATCGATGGTGGTGGCATTAAGCAAACCGACTATGAATATCTATTCGTGGAGCAGGTAGATTATTTGCGGCATTTTGACACCATGATTTCTACTCTATACCCAGAGCGTGTGGCGGTGCATTCCGTGCTAGGCGAATCAGGATATGATTATACTGCCGACAAGGCTACTGTTGGCCTAGAGAATTACGTGAGAGCCATGGCTAACAGTTTTAGCCTGTATGTGAAATCGATGGGTAGAGACGCTGAAATGCTGTTAAACACCGGCAACACCGCCATCATTAAATTTTGTGGCAGTCGCCGAATTAGATTCTGGGTAAGCACCTACATTGGGCGTCGTATCACCGCGGAGCTGCTCAATGACCGACCCAGATCTGATGTACGCCCTGGTGAGTTCCAATACGACGGTGCGGTTCGAGATTCAGTAATCATACCTGACGATGTCTTGCACTCTGTTGACAGCAACCTAGTGGATCAGTTTGTGTCCTTGCTTACGGTTCAGATTTTCCCGTCTGAGACAGCTGCTAGCGCGGTACTTAATGAGAGCAGCAACGCATACCACCTACCAGATTCAGCCAAACGCAATCTAGACTACATTGGAGATGTCTGCGATAGCGCTGGAGTTACTTACCGCAATATACGGATTAACACAGGAATATGGCGAGTAGTGGTTAATGGTCAACCTCTAGCCTCAGTGTACAACAACGACGGACTGATTGCAATTTACCACGGAGCAGAACAGGTATACTTTGGCACTAATCCTGAGGAGGAATTTCCACCTTCTAAATTGCTAGCAATCATTGATCCTAGCGGCGCCGCAGATACCGCCGTAATCGACGAAGGTGAAGATCTACGGTATGGCAAATTTAAGGAGAACAGCAGGATCATCCTCAATATTCTCGACGCGCACGACGTCGAATACACATCAGAGGATAGTCAAGAGAAAGATTTGATCATAAAGACTGTCGGCGGTGTGCGAATTGAAATTGCTAGAGATGGCCATACCGACATCTCAGGTTATCCATATAACAAATTCTATTGGACTGGACTTAACTTACGGTTATTGAGAGTAGACGATTTTCTAGCTGCCGCAGACCCAACAGGTACCGCAAATAACGCGGTTTTAGCCGAGGGATTCTATGATGAGGTGGAACACGTTGACTCCTACGTTGAAAGGATTCTGAACGAACTCTCCACCAGCATCATATCGCTGGGTGTGTCGAAGCCATGCATCTCCCCGTCACTACGCACCATAGGATTTAGTAGTGGTCGTCGAATTAGACTGATGGTCAACTCCTATTCCAGCGGAACAATATCAGCTGAGGAGCCAATCGATTCATCAACGGTCGGTCTTCAACCGGGAAATAGGCGGAAGACGTCAGTGCCATTAGGACATATAACCGTCCCACCAGACGAAAGTGGTAAGATCGACGATGAGCTTGTTAACTATTTCGTGTCTATGATTATGGCTCAAATGTTTCCATCAGAGACCGCTTCAAAGGCCGTCTTAGACGAGTCAGTGGACGTTCACGCCGCTCTTCCTAACGCTAATCCATGCCTCATCGATTTGATGGATAGAACGGTTAATGCCTTAACCGACATTGGAGTACCTGTGGACCGTGTTAGAGCCGACGGTTCTGGTAAAAACATCGCCAATATTCCACTAGACGGATTAAATGAAATCAGAGTTAGCGCTAGATTGATAGGTGATTGTGGCGTATACGCCGTTGTCCTATATGCCGTTGTCCTTTCGCGGTTCATTGACGGTGGTGGATACAGCACTATCGCCAATGACGCCGCTGACAATTTAAGCATGGACGATCCAGATTATGCTGAACTAGCTGACAGCCTGATACATCGATTTCTTTCCCGCGCCTATCCAAGCCAAACTGCCTCAAAGGCTATGTTAGATGAGGCTCAGTGTTTGGTTAGACGGGCCTTGGGCATTGCCTAGGAACGTGGTGTACTGAGGTCTCATGCTGTTTGGGTTCCAATAGACCGTCAAATACCAAGCACCGCCATATATTCCATGGGCAACCATAGCAACTCCACGCGGCAGCGATAATTCTTTGCCTGGTGTAAAATCTCCTTGGCCATTCCACTCACCGCCAGCTCGTCCTGTGGCTGCTAGACCTGATTCGAGGTTGAACGCCGTGTAACGGACATCCTCCTCAATATTGACCAAGGCCACCTCACGGTAGAAGACACGGCGGCTATTCTTATCCTTCATCCATGCCTGGACGTAATGTCTTACCGCTGTTGGTAGTTTGTTGATCTGTGAGGATTTAAGCTTGCATTGCACAGCTGGAGAATACATGTCCAGCGCACCGTGGAAAGCTACCGTAATACCCGTGGCTTTCTTATTGGGAATAGGTCTGGGCAAATGGCACGGTATCTGGCGATCTTTGAGGCCAGGTGTCCACGTTTAAATCCTAGTCTATCCTCTATCTCGTGGTAGGTTAAATCAGAGGCGTAGAGATTGGAGACCTCGAGGATCTTCGGCATCTTTTTTGCCAGCGATCGTCTCGTCAACTCCTCCTTCCGTTTCAGCTCATTTGCACACGAGCGTCGTTCTTTTACCAGCCTGTAGCTGTCGATGTATTGCTGGTAGTCAATTCCGTAACCAGCTATCACCTGGCGAATTCGTTCTCGCGTAACACCATACACCACGGACAATTGTTTAGCTGTGACTCCGGAGTTAAGGTGCTTCAATATCGCACCGCGTTCATTCTCCCAGAATCTGCGGCCACCACGAACGTTTTTAGTGTGTGCCCAGCGCAATGGAAACGACTTCTTGTCCGTCTTTCGCACTGCGATCATGTAGGAAATCACCTGGCTACGACTGCACTCAAGTCTGTCAGCAATCTGGGCGGTATTTTTACCGTCCTTCCACATCCACTTGGCTATATTCCTTGCTATCTCTAACGCGTATAATGGGTTATCCTTGTCTGGGCCTCTCATGATGGCCACCCTACTTGAACAATTTTGTTGATCATGCTAGGAGAATACACCCGCACGTCATCGTGGATAGTTATTCTATGACAATTAGGGAAAAAGCGGTTAAGTTAGCGGAGTGCCTGCTCCATGAGAGCAGCCAAGCAGTGTTATCATTCGTTGAGAAACTAAAGGCACTTATGGTAGATAAGTGCTGTGACAGCGACGTTAAGTGCTACCCAAAGGTTCATGACGGATATTTAGCCTTTGAGGTGTCAACCAAGTGCTACTCAATCATGGTTACATCGTGCCAGAAGGGTGGCGTTAAGGTGCTATGTATTAAAAGAGATGACGAAGGCGAACGGTTTGAAGAATTAGAGAATGCTGCAAAACCTGAGACAGTTGTTGACCTACTGTTTGGAAAATGTGTACCTAGCCGCTAGGATTTTTGTAGACCCTTCAGCCATTTCGTTAGCGTTTTTAGGCCCTTCTCAGAGATAAGCCTGTCAAACCGTATCTCAGTCTCTAGCTGTTTCTTGGTGCGCGGTGGTCCGTGGCGCACGATAGATTTTTGCTTCTTGGACGCCGGTGGTACGATTGGACCTCTCTTATTTTTCATATAGATTTTCCTCAATTAGCTTTGCGTACGCCTCGTTATCATGGCAAAACCGTTTATGGTAGCTTGGGTGTGGTACCATCCCGTGCTCTATGCCGGCCTCGGTTAGCACATCTGAGGCATTTCTTCCGAGAGCCAGGTATCTACGATCCTTGAATCGAGGGTGATCGTACCACCGTTCAATGCAGTCTACATTAGTGTATGCGGTGAGATGCTCCGGCAGATTAATTCGGTGTAATGCTTGGGCCAGGTAGAGGCTACTATGCTGGTACTCAATAAATGGCCAACCACGGCGGTATTCATCCGTTTTGGTCCTATCACCGCAAATCATGTATTTCCCGTATTTTGCGGTATTACCGACGATGTTACGGTGTTCCCTGCTAGGTAGATACCCTCCAGCGAGACTCTCATTACCAATCCACTTTGTCATCAAATACCGGCAGTATTCATCAACCGGTTCGGCTTTCCAGTTGTGCCGTATCCAATCATGTCGGCGGTCAAAGATGTGCGTACCCAGGTCATCTGGGTATGAGGTTCGTGGAAGTAAATCGTTTCTACCAGCGAGTAACTTGAGGTAGCGTGAGGCGACACGGTCCATGCCATCCGCGAATAACTCGTGTCTATCGGCGGTGTTGACCAGGTGATTACTACCGGCGGTAGTTGGGTCTAAGCTACAAACAACATTCAATGCACCATAGGCCAACAGGACGCGGTCTAACATTCGTCCCATGTGCGGCCATTGACTACCACCGCGGTATTCATCAGCATAGACGTTCTCGCAGAGCCAACCACGGTCTAGGTAAACTGGTGCCTCGGTGGAGGCGAATCTCACGGCACGACGAATAGCGGCGAGGTGATAGCGAAACATCTCACTCTTCCATCTGTATCCGAGATGGATACGCTTACCGCCATAGATCCTCTGCATACGCTCAATGAGCGTGGTTTTACCGGCACCGTCATGACCGTAGAAAACAAATATAGGGTGGCGTGGTGTGTTCATTTCTGCAATTCAGCTCCAAACGATTTAAGACCAAGAACATCCCAACCATGCGGTGCGGGAGTTTTTTGCAGCCATCGCTCAATCATTTCCTCGTGAGATATTAATGCCGACGAACCAACCGATTCATTAGCGGTGTTACCCTTCTCATAGTCGGTGATAATTGTAACCTGACCACCAGCTGGGTGGTCAAGCACTGACTGCGATTCCTCTGGCGATCGGCAAATAACCTTGTACCTATCCTCGCCGATTGTCTTCAATTTGTTAAACTCGCCAACGGGAATGGCATGGTATTTTGGGTAGTCGTCAAGATAGACTGGTGATACTTCCAACGTCTCCGTGTCAAAGATGAGCACCCATTTTCGCTCACCGCTCTCGCCAAAATTCTGTTGAAACGGGCTACCAACAATCCATATTTTATCCATCCGCTGTGGCTTATGAATATGGCCAAGAAATACGGCATCAAAATTGTCATTGAGATACTCCCTGTTCATGCCACCCTCCAGCGTACCACCGTTAATGGCGGTACCATGCACTCCCCAGTGGCCAAACAATACTTTCTTCCTGCCCTTGTTCTTCCCTAGGAAGTTGTGGATGTCCTCCATAATCTCGTCGTGGTTGTCGTTATACGATGAGAATAGGCAGGAGACTCCGCCAATCTCCTGTGACACAGAACGCGCCACTACTTGGAACACCTCAGAATATAACCTACCAGGATGCATATCCGGCGACCTATAGAACTGCTCATGGTTACCAATGAGCTTCCAACAGAGGAGTTCACGGAGTGACAGAATGCCCTCCATGAGCACATCTATTGTTGGGATTGGGATACTACTCCGGTCATCGGTAGTGTCTCCAAGATCAACAACGACCACGCATCCGTTGTCGTCAACGATTCGTCGCAAGTCCCTATAAAACTTGGAGATTCGCCATCTTTGAAGAGGAATTGAGCCATCAGAACGGAGTCGTTCACCACCCTCACAAGCCTGTAGATCGCCGAATATTGCAACTTTCATCTGTTAGGATCTAACGATCGTTACGCCGCTACGGGTTGATATGGCCTTCAATTTGCCACCCTTCGTTGACGACTTCGTCTTTGGCATAGCACTCCGCTTTGTCGGGTATGAAAACGTGATGCTCGTGGTCTCTGGCACCAGGTCGTGAATCGCAACAACTCCAGTTGTTTCAACCTTCATCGTACGACCAACCTCCGGACGCAGACCATCGAGAATCGTTGGCCAAGCTGAGGTGCAAGCTGTTTTACCAGCACGGTTCACACGAAATACAACAGGGATGTCATATTTCGTATCAGCGTATCCCTTGTGAAAGCGAATGACGAATTCAGTATGCTGCCGTTTATTGACGTACTGCGATAGCGGCCCAGAGAGCTCAGCTGTTACAATGTTTTTGTCCTTCTTGGACACCTTCTTTAGTGTTACGTATGCGTTTACCATAAATTAAAATCCTTTGTTTAATACCACCTCGTTGGTGATGATTTGAACCTGTGACAAAATCTTCTCTACCTCAGGCCAATCCCGCTCGTAGAGATGCATGCTACCGGCATGGTGTCGATACTTGCCTAGGGTTAGATTAGGATAGTACTCCTTGAGCTCTACCAGCATATCTTCCATCGTCTTGCAGAACCACGACAGGTCGTATGGTAATCCACGTCGAGCATCATTGCTGCGCATGTAGGTGATGGCGTGCAACTTATTCTCGCGGATGAAGTACTGGGTGCAAATGGTGCATGGGAAATCCTTCGTCTCCGGATTCATGTGCATTGGCCGGTTGTAGTGAATAATCGCCTGACGGCTATCCATATCCTTGCGCAGCGTGTTAATTGTCCATTGCCAACCTGATACACCAGCCTGTCCACCATCCATCACTGACTTCGCCAAGTAACCGTAGTTGCTATTTACCGTGCCATCCGGATTGGCGATTGTCAGCCAAAACTTACTTGCCCTAGCAAATTCAGTGGCCAATAACGTCTTGCTCTCATAGAGCTCCAGTTCAGCCTCAGTGTACCGCTGAATCTTGCTGTCGATGTCGAGGTGTCCACACGTAACCGGCTTGCTGCTAGGATCGCCAATCTCGATGGAGTAATCAATAACCTCACGTATTTTAAATCCGCGTGGGCTTGTTTCATACTCATGGTTGAGGAGTACATCGCGTAGAACGCTTAGCCAACCTTGACTTGTGCTATGAGATACGATGTGCCGCATTTGAACTCCTTAGATCGCGTGAAACTGCACTAACGGTCTCGTGAATACGACGGCTGTTAGTGATCAGAGCAGAACCTAAACCCGGTGCCCACTGGGTCATTGGTATTGCGTACATCTCTGTTAGCGTAACCAGTCGAAGTTGTGTGTGCTTCTCTGGTTCCTTGTTGACCATGTCCTTAAACTTACAGCGTACTGGAATAACACCGACATTGATAACCCAGTGCCAGTTGTCAGCGGGTGAAATGTTTTCATAATTGAACATCTGGATGTATCGCTGTCCAACTCCGTCAATATTGAGCTCCTCAGCGAGTTCAATCTCGAATTGTTGACCGAGCGTGTACCCGATCTCGTGCAACCCGCTGGGCAAACTCCAGCAATTACGTGCACTGCGGACGTTTGGCCCACGGTAGAGAATTGGAAATCGTCCATCCTCGTCAACCGCGAAACCTGATGTGGTGACGTACGGTCGTGCTTCCTCGAATTTATTCCAAGCTTTACTTGGCATTAATGCTTTAATGTCTTTTGTCATCTGATGTGTCTATCCTTATTGAAGTTCAACTCTGGCGGATGAGACCGAAAGGGTCCCGAAGTGTTCTACCTTTTGAAGAACAATTATAGCATGAACTTGATCCAACTTTATAGCTTGCGCTGTGGTGGAGCGGAGACTTCGGTCTATTCCGCGGTCCCAAGCTGGCTCGCGATCACAGTTTCCGCTAACCGTATCCTACGGAGCGCAGTTCATGTTGCCGTCTCTAGATTGCGGCATTAGTGGCTATTTTAGCCTGGTAGTCTGAAATAAGAGTGAGAATTTTACCGCGACCATCTTTGGCGTAGTCAAGCTCAATTTTAATTAATAGACGAAGTTGTTCGGCTAGATTTGCACCGTTAGTAAGGCTCTTGCCAATAACATTGGTTACGAGAGCGGTGAGGTACGGGGCAAGCAGTGGGTACGTTGAGCCAACAAGAATCACTGGTGAATTGCCGGTGTTTGTTACCACATAGGCGTCCACCACTGGAGTAAACTGCGAAGATGCCACCGTAGCTAGCGTGTTGTAGGCACTCTTGCACGCCACAACGGCATCGTAAATAGCCTGCAGCCGTGCAATGTAAGCGTCGATAGCGGATAACACGGCACGTAATTCTGTGCCGCCAGAGGTGAACGCCGTAGAATAGGCAGTTCCATACTCTGATTTAGCGACTGATAGAAGGGAGGCCTGCTCCTGAAGTTGGGTGTCAACCAGGGTCTGTGTTTCCACTAGGCTCTGTTGATCGCGAATATCGCCGGCGTTTGTAGTCATAGAGGCTACATTCTAATGCGCCATGTCAGACCGTGTGAGAATGAGCTATCCTTGTTGATACCGCCAGTGAGTGTCTTCCGTGATAGAAGCGTGTCATCACCGGCAAACAACCCCATCTCAGTAATCAGGTAACCATTGGCTTCACCGCTGTCAAGTGTAAAGTTAAACCGTACGACAAATGGCTCCGGGAAATCTGAGCTGTCAATTGGTTTAACTGCGTTACCGAGGTAGAAATTGATCGGTGCCTGCAACCCAGTATCATCTACCGTTGGTGCAGTGGTGCCAGTACCAACTCCAAACTTAGCCGCAACGTAGTTGGTGGCAGGTTGGCGATTACCGACGAGGTAGGCCAGATACTGGCGAATGGCAGACATGTTCAGATTATAACCAAGCGGAATCTCATCTTCAGGAATAACAAAATCGTCGGTTACAACTCCGGGAACAACCAACCCGTGACGGATGGCCTGTTCCTTAGTGAGAGATTCACCCTTAGCACTCTTAAAATCTGTCGCAGTAATGTAACCAATCATCTTCGCTCCTTATCGTCAAAATCGCTGTCCTTAACATTAAACTTAAATGCGTGTTTCCACCGTCCGTCTTTACGGTACTTATAGATCTCTGCATCCTTTACTCCGAATAGCTTAAGAACATTAGGCAGTACGGCCTCAGGTAATTCGTTGAACTCGATTTCGAGAGTAGACTCAGCTGGGGATGAGATATCCGTTAAATAGCTGACAAGCGATGCATCTGAGAACACCCGCAACGAAACGGCATCAACCAGGTCGTCAGACGATAGTTCATTGACATCGCTCTCAGTGAGTCGCATGAGCGTACTCGTGAACGTGTCTGGCATCTCGCAGACTCGTTGGATAAATTTTTCAATAGTCATGTTATTGCTTTATTTAACTACGGTCGCTTCAACCGAGGTTTTTTCTACGCGGACGTTTGAGCTACCAGTCACCGCAAGCACCATCTTAAGAATCGGTGGTCCACTGATGCTTGGTCCACCCTTAACACCGCCATGCACATGGGTGTCCATCCACAGTTTTACCTGTGACAGAGCTCGTTTAAGGTCACTCATCCGAACCACCGGATCGCCGTTATCCGCTAGGCTAACGGCTAGGTAAGTCTTCTGACCCTTAATCTTGACACCGCTCCACGTTGGAGCTATTGGATTATTAGACACCGGATCCACGATTTGCTCATTGGTGGTAAGATGCAGTTCCTTAGCACTGTGAACCGTGGTACCAACAGTTCTATGACTAAGCGCGTTTAGCTTTGTCTTTAATCCACGGAGCGTATCCGTGACACCATCAATGTAGAAATCTGGATAATTGCCACCGATTCGCGTAGTACCAAAGTAGAGCTGAATCAATGGAGTGGTCACGGTTACGTTGCGCTGGCTCCATGAGTTGATCTCCTCGGTAATAGTATATAGACCTTTCACCGAGATTGTGCAACTCTCGCTCTTGTCGTCAAGGGATATCAATCCACCGCGGGGTGTAAACAGGTTGATTGAGCCATTCTGTGAACCAGTGTCTCCATCCTTTATGTTTACCGTATATCCCTGCTTGGTGTACAGATTTAACTGTGTCTCGAGAAATTCAATCCAGTGGTCATACCGTGAAATTGCACCGCGCGCAACCGGCCCAGCCTTGTCGTACTTGTTGAGTGGACCCCAGTTGTCACGTTGGTAGATGTTTTGGTTGGCCCATTCCCAGATCGGTTTCTCTGGCTGGCCGTCAAGG
>Ga0208923_1000035_pt1 | contig 36350 bp, 60 predicted proteins | sample ColrivemetaGS575_FD_187620 | JGI IMG/M metagenome (GOLD analysis project Ga0208923, IMG submission 187620) | Estuarine microbial communities from the Columbia River estuary - Freshwater metaG S.575 (SPAdes) (version 2) | ecosystem: Environmental > Aquatic > Marine > Intertidal zone > Estuary ...
CCCGACCCGTACCATCAACAGGGCCACACGCAGTGCGCGTACCGCTCTCCGATTCTCTAAATAGCTGCTTCCCGTTAATGACATAACGCACACCACTCATTACGGTGTCGCCACGATCAACACCGGCCCCATAGGAGACGAGTTTCAAACCTGGGAACGCCTGAATGCACGTGTCTTTCGTTCCACTGGACACCGTATTGATTACGTTCCTGGCCTGCTCGTCGCTAAATTGCGTGGCATCATGCCGCCCGATATTGGCCCACAATTTAAACGGTATCAAACAACCATCCCCTGTACAGACATGGCGGGCGCTGGCCCGTATCGACCGAGTCTGGATTTACGGTTAGCGCGGGCAACTTCTTTGTCGAATATACCGCTCCAATATTCCGCTTTATCTTCCATTAGCGCCCATTGATAAAACTGGTGAAGGCAACCAGCCAAGTATATTTTTGGGTAATTCAGTAGAACATCGTTGGTTGTATTTGTGGAACTAAGCGCGTCAAGCTCAACGTAGTATTGCATTTCCAACGGATAGGCAATGTCAGCAATACGGTTGAACTCGATCTCACTTGTAATAGCGTATTCCCAAGGGACGCCAACGCTGTCAAGAATGTTCATGTTCTTCAAATCTCGGGAATTCATGTCATGCCAAATACCACCAATCTGAATTTTTAATCGACGCATCTTAATGAAGCCGTTCGGCAACGGTAGAAACCTTTCAACAGTAGAAGCCGATGCCGTGGCCAGAACATCCATTTCTTTAACGCGCAGCGCCTCCCAAATGTCGGCCTCCGTTAAATCGATAAAAGTGTCCAGCATCGAAAGCGAATCATTACGCTTCGAGTACTTCTGAACAGCGTCCTTTAACTCTGCGTACGTTGAGATAGTCGACATAAAAGAAAGGGGGCTATAAGCCCCCTACCTCGTCGTCATCCTTTGAGGTGCTAACTCTCCGGACTTTCTTGGGTTTGTCTTCGTCTAGCTTGACCATCCAGGTTTCGGAGAAATCTTTTGGGTCGATATCAAACACATCACCATTGCGTCTGCGCATACCGCCAGAGAAGCCGAACTTGCCTTTTGCGAACTTAGCTTTGACTCGCATCAATAGACTCCTTAAGCGATAGTTGAGTTGTTGGCATAATGAATAATGGGATCGGCAATCATGCTCAAAGGTTGCAACCATGCCGAGATGGTAATGGTTGGAGTGGAGCCGGCCATAACGGAACGAATACCCAAGTATCGGGCTGCTTCATCAATACTTACTGCAGGTATCGGGATTACGAACTTAAACCCTGGAACCAGTAAGTCAGCATTCTGAGCTGGCGCATCGGGAGTGCCGGATTCGAAAACCCGACGACCAACTAATTGACGGCCTGTGGATTGCGCGGCATTAGTCGCATACTCCACTTCAAAGGTGTAATCCTCATCACCTGAAGTCTGGTCTGCTGCCACTTCCACCACGAATAAAACCCCTAAAGGTTCTCCGTGGCCCATTGACCGTGCCACTTGCAGGTCGATTACGTTTTCACCCACGGCACCTGTAGAGGTAAGCGCTTGCGAGCTTGAAAACTGTGCTTGTGCATCAAGAATCATGTGAATTCTCCTTAAGAAATTGCTGTTTCAGCGTTGGTGATACAGTCGTTAATCAACAACGGAATGCCGTGGAATCGCAGTTGCTCGTAACGCTTACCAAACTGGTTAGTAGCTTCCTGAACTGTCACAACAGTGTTGGACGAATCCAGTGCTGCAATGCGCAGGTTTGAGGCAACTGTGCGGTTAACCAAGAAGTACGGCTTGCATGAATCCAAGCTGTAAATGCGGTCAATCAACTTAGTCATCAGCTTGATGATGGACGTGGAAGCGGTCAGAGCCTGCGTACTGGTTAATGCAACCAGATCAGACACTTCAATGTTCGCAATGCGAGCACCATACCGCCAATCCTCAACAACTAAACCAGCATCCCACTCATAGTTATCCATGTATGCGCGGTATCTGTTGCCGTTTTCATCGAATGCGTCCTGCAAGCCGAGGTCTTCATGCATTAGGCCCGCTTGTGAGTTGCTTGGGAAAATCCCGTATATGGTGGTGTCTGACAGGCCAACCAAATAAATAGAGGTCGTGTCAGACCCGGAGCCACCAGCCAGCAATATTTGCTCACCATTCTCTGCGCTTGAATCGTTGTAGTAACTTGCAAGTCCAACGAATTCAGCAGAAGACGAAGCGGTTCCATAAATGCTAGTCTGCGCCATTTCCTGGGTCATCCCTTCCATGTGCGCTTCCATCCGGCGATAGCGATATTGCTTTTCGTTGCGGTTTAGCTTCGCAATCTTTCGGTCAACCTGAGATCGGTCAGACAGCATCCCGCACTGAAAATTGACCTGCGCGGTTGAGTCTGTGGTATTCGGAACACCAGAGTTCAGCATGCGCCAAGTCGGAGTTGGCAGACCTGTTTGAACAGTAGCTTGGTGGCCTGTGGGCAAGTTGCCTTGGACGAACGGTAGAACATCGAGAAACTGGTTTTTCTGGCTCAACAGCATAGCCATACGCTGAAGAGATTTGCCATCAGGAGCAAGCTCCTTGGCCCAGTCGTAAAGTGTGTAAAGATCGCCGCCTAATGTAGACATGTTTTATTTCCTCAATCAGTGCCGTAGACTTCTTCCCACGGCTTTAGGTTTGGTTTTGAATTGGATGTTGAAGGCTTTGAGACCTTCGGGGCTTTAACCACTCGCTTCATCACGTTTGGCTTGTTCGCCATTAACTTGTCGTACTTCGCTGCTTTCAGAATTGCTTCCATGACTTTCGGGCTTGTTACTCGTTCAAATTCATGATCGGTAATGCCCACGTCTTTGGCGTAACTCGTGATTGCGTCGATGTCTGACTTGCGCTTGGCTTCGTCTTGCCAGCCCAGTGACTCTGCGATTTGCTTTGCTGCTTCGTTACCGAGTTCACTTTTGAGTTTTGCGTGTTTGGCTTTCAGGGATTCAAGCGCTTTACCGCGCTTCTCCATTTGGCCCTTCACTTTCAAATACTCGGCGGTGTCCTCGTTCGCCAGCAGCTCGTCAAGGTCAACGTTTTTCAAATCACCCAGCGCAAGGCTTTCAATTTCAGATTCCATCTCGGCCAGCATGTTTAGCCCATCGGCTAGTTGTGCCTGCTGTGCTTTAACGGCCTTCTGTGATTCAGATAGCGCTTGTGTTTTCTGGGTGTAGTCAGCGTCTTTCATGTGACCGGACTTCCACTTCTTGATGTCGGCTGCGCTTACTTCCTCGCCGTCTATGTCGTAATAGACGTCTTCGGGAAGGTCGCTTTCTTCACCTTCTGTGGCTGCTGACGTGTCCTCATCGCCTTCAATGACCGTTGAGGTATCTACGGCTTCTTCTGCTTCGGTTGCTCCGATGGAGTCCTCTACAATTTCTTCAATTTCGTCTGGCATTTGGAATCCTCTAGGGTTGTTCCGGGCATAAAAAAACCCGCACTAGGCGGGTCTGTTAGTTAATGAATTGGTTATGAAATCTTTTCCTTCAATCGCTGCAATAACGTTTTGTTGGCGTTCTCGCCATTCCGAATCATCTTTTCCATTCGGTTCACAATGCCGTTTAATGCTTGCAGCTTGCGCCAAAGCTCTTCGCGTTCCTCTGCTTCTTTGAATTTAGTCTGTTCAAACTGAGCGATGTACTCGGCTTTCATCAGGGTAATGACGTGCTTGTAAGCTGGATGATTCAACCACTGATCGGCACCCTGCCCTTGAGCAATGATTGTTTTTAGACGCGCTTCCTCATCCATTAAACGGTGCTCCCCGGTATGTCTTTATTGGAATCAACTTCTAACTTGGTTAGCTGGAATGCCATTTGCTGCTGGAACTCTCTCTGCTGCTGCTGGAATTCCTGTTGCCACTTCTGCATATCCATCATGAATTTCTTGGCATCCAATTCCTGCTTGGACTGAGCCTCCATCAGCTTAGCCTGAGCTTTCATTTCCTCGGCCTTGAGATACGGGTCTTGCATCATCTGTTGAGCCTGACTGAGCATTGCTTTCATCTGCTCGTTTTCGGCCATAAGCTGTTCTTCAGGCACTTCAGGATCGTTGTAGTAACGAGAGGTGTCTGGCTTGCCTAATGCCCTGGCCAAATCATCCAGCGTGTTGTAAATCTTCTTGGAGTCAACGAGAGGCGAGCCCGTTTGGAGCAGTCCGGTTTGTGTCTGCAGCATGGCCCCCAAGTTCTCGATAGCCTCGGCACTGTCACCGGCGCCGAGCCCAACCTGGGATTGGCAGTAGTGTTCATAACGCCACTTGCGCGGGTCGACCGTCATCTCCTTACCGAGCACCATGATCTCGCACTCAGTGTCCTGGTAGTGCTGAGCAGTCCAGATCACGCCTTCATAAAGCTGTCGGAACCCGGTCTCAGCGTAGACGCGAGCAACCAATTCAATCTTGGCTTGTGCGCTCTCCTCAATTCCTTCGAACCGGGTAGCAGTTTCTTTATAGAATTTGTCAGAGCTAAGCCCTTGGTTAGCAAGCTGGGCACCGAGGGAGTTTGATTTCTCGGTATCAAGGTATTGGACAACCTGAAGCGCGCTGTCGCCAATATAGGGCACAACCAGTGGCATTAACGCTTCGTGCGGCGAGCCATCGACCCGAACATATCCATTGATCCGGTGCACCGCCAAATCATCAAGATCGACCTTACCGCCATCAATTGACCCGGCACTGTCATCCACTGCCATGCGGGGACGGTTCACGGAATAAACGTTGTCCATGATCCCGCGCTTAATTGCAGTCTTCTCAAGCTGGTAACGTTGCGCCTGCTCGCCTCGTGACTTGCCAATAGCGGTGTGCGGCATGAGTATTTGTGAGTTGATAGCGTAGGGTGCGATACCGTATGGCTCGTTCTGCAGTATCTTCTCGCCGCACTTCATGATGAATCGGCGCTCTGGTATGCCGTCCTCATCGTAATCAACCAGCGGATACAGGTTTTGGATTACCACCTGTTCATTGGTCCAGTGATAACCGGACTTGTAATCCCAGCCGCCCTGATCTTCGAACCGGTCTTGCCGTACCTCCTCGCCCCGCTCTGTCTGCATGGGGGGAAGCTTGCGAATCATTTCCTTGTCGAAGCCCTCGGCAACCAGCTGACCTTTGGTCTTGGTGCACTCATCACCAATCATTGCCGCGGTATCTTTATCGTCAGCACCGCGCGAGATGATGAACGACTCGGGCGGGACATTAACCAGCGTGATCTTCTTGGTTTTCTTTACGACTCGGAAGCGGACGTTATATCGAGTCTCGCTTGGCTCTGAGACTTCACCTTCAAGCGTCTGCATCTGCGAGCGCTTTGCTTTGATCTCATCCTGTGATTCAATCTCAACCTTCTCGACATCATCACCAGCCTCCAAGTCCTGCATTAACAACGTTAGCTCATCTTCACTCAGCCCCTCATACATCACGTATTCAGGCTTCTCGATCTCGTCCGGATAGAATTTAATGATCGAACACTTAGAGAATCCAGGTTCTTTCAGAAAGTCGTGAATGATCTTGAACGAGTCGCGCTGGCTTCGGATGATGTAGTCCGCGTAATCAGTCTTCTGCTTAGCTTCCTCTACGTCATCTTTGCCGAATGGCTTGAACCCCAATATCTTGCTCGGGCCGAGAAACACGCGAGCCAGCGCAGGCATGTCGCTTTCGACCATATCGTAATGATCGGACGCAATCACCTGGCTATGCCCAGGCTCCTCGTTGCCGTACTTTTCTTGGTTGTACGAGTCAGTAAGCGACTTATTCTTGTTCTTGAAATCATCGTTAGCATACTTAATAGAATCGTTTAGCTGATTCTTTAAGATTGTAAGTAGCTCTAGCTCTGTCATCATTGCTTAAACGATTCCAATAGTTTTGTGTGTTTGCTTTTTTCTATCTCTGGGCTTTCTCGTCAGTGACGGGAATAGCTCTGTGAATGCCCATACCATGGCGTCCGCTCTATCCGGTGATTTCAGGCCCTGATAACCACTAACCGACATAGCGCAAAGCTGATCTTCAATCTCCGGGAAGTAGCCAATGTGGTGAATCTTCCCTTGTTCATACAATGCGGATATAGGCTCAGCTCTGACTACCTTGCCGCGAGACGCGACTACTTCTTGGTAGGGTATGTCGGCATCAGCAGCCCTGATCACCGCCTCAACCATTGCCCCGCCATAGTTGCGTTCTGCGACCACCCTGTCTGCTGAGTGCCGGTGATACGCTTCGGTGGCTATCTTGCCCCACACTTCCGGCTTGTAGCGTCCTGACAAGTCTTCAATCAGGTAGCCATGGTTATCCGTTCCTAATGCTGCGACCACGATACCAATCTCGTCTGATCGCTCATCTTCTTCGCCACTGCATCCAGATGGGTCAACAGCAACCACGATGCGCAAGAAGTCAGGAATGTTCTCTTCTTGGCGTCCAAGCCTGCGGTTCTTGGCGATAAGCTCATCCGTCCACAGCGCACCGTCATCATCATCAGCGAACTTACCCAGCAAGAACCGATTGCGCGCCTTCTCCGGCAACCCATCCAAGATGGCCAGATATTCAGGAGCAAGGTTCTCTTTATTGTCTGCCGGATTGATAACGTGGAACTGATAGTTGTCCGGGTCTTTCTCGGGCTGTTTGGTGTCTGGGTTAATCTTTCGAATGAACCGCAGATACGTCCAGTGCCGCTTTGATGGCGGGTTGAAATCGTAATAGGCCTTGAGCTTCAGGTTCTCTGTCTGTTGCGCTAACCGGCTAAGCGCCATCACAACCGAGCTAAACGGTATCTGTGAGCACTCATTGAAGTAGATGGTCGCGAACTCTTGACCGAGCACCTTCTCTGTTCTGTCCTTGTCATCCAGGCCACCGAACCAAACCTGTGACTTGTTCGGCAACTCAAGGAACCAATCTGTCTTGTTGAGCGTGCACTTGTCCATCAAGCCTGGAAAGCACAAGCTCATCACTTTGGGCAGCGTGTCGTAAACTATCGATGCCTTAATCGCATTGAAACGAAAACGGAATATGGCGTGTCTGCTTCCTTCAGACTTGAGCGCCCTGATTATGATTGCCCTGACTAGCAGGAATGTCTTGCCACTCCGAGAGCCGCCACCCAATCCGCAATGTACAGCCCTGCTTATGAGGTAATCCATCGCCTCATCTTGCGCACCGGTTAACTCAAAGTCCTTCATCTTTGGCCTGGATGATGAGCTGTATCGGTGCTGAGCCGCTGTGATTCATGTCAACTGGAATCAGCTTTGAATACAGCCTGTAAAACTCAGTCTTATTCTCGATTGCCCACTCAGCCATTGCTGCTGTGCCACCTATCCTATTGAAAACGGCAAGAATGTTGTCTTTAGCTAGTGCTGTAGCCTTGTTTGGCGTACCTGCCTTCCTGCCGCCTCTCTTGGTAGTCACTGCCATCTACTCTGGAAGCTACTTAATTGATTAGTAAGAATCTTTTTCATTTGTGCGCACTCCTCGTAGGTTGGTGCTGTTTGTCGTATTTCGCCATGTTTCTGGATATATCCTCGGGATATTCCGTACTCACATGGTGATATGTGTCAGCCTGCGATTGTGAAATTGCAATCCGGTGTGCCTGTAAACACAACCTTGACCGCGATATTGGCTTTTACTGTGATAGATGCGGGCAGAGTCGATATAGTGCCGTTAGAAAACGTGCGGTCTGTACCGCCATCATCGGTGTATTGAACTAGACATGAGCTCCCCACTGTTGAGCCTGCAAATAGAATGGCTCTCTCGTGCGGTGTGGCTCCGAGTCCGATACAACCCGGTGAATCCTTGGTGTAAGTCCCTGCTGCTGATACGTCTGGCATGATGGCTCCTTACACTGATATCGATAGGGTGAATAGAGTCGCGCCGAAATTGACGAGGAATGTATTTGTATCGACCATCGATAAATTTGTGCTGTAGTCGAAGAATCCGATTAGCTCATCATTAGCAGCATCAGCGTTGTAAATGACGCCATACCGGAATGGGCCGACTGCTCCCGATGCTGTTAGCGTGTGGTCTTGCAATACCAGGCTATAAGTACCACCAGATTGAGACGAACTGACAGTTGTGATATTCCGCGAAGATAGGTTTGTGTACGATATCTCCGTAATGTCCGCTAACACCGAATTAGCCGCTGATGGCGCTGAATTTGTTAACGCAATTACAATTTGGTCGCTTGAGAGGTCGTGTTTTTTCTCTGCTAACGCCTCCAAAAAGGTGTTAACAAGTGTGAAAGCAGTTGCCATAGTATTAGCCCTGGATTGTCCAAGTTGGGGTTGATTTCGGCCTTACCGACCAAAGTTGAGCTGTTGAAAGAAGGAGGTTTATGTCTGGCGTTCGGGATATCGCTGCGGCTGGCATTAAATCCAAAGAAACCGAAGCGCCCCATTCAGCTGGCGTTGTTTCAGCTTCAACGTGCGCCTCGCTTAGACTCACTACATAGCCATGAACCAGCTCAACATCGGGAGTCGACGCGGTTATAAAAACCGGGTCTAAAATGGTTCCTAATGATGTGTAGATTTCGACATTGGAAGTTGTTGCAACCGCTGCAGCAGGGTCTATATCGATGTAGTAGGTTGCACCGAGATTAAGTAGAGGAACGCTCGCAACGACAGCAACCGGCTGCAGCTGAACGCCGTGCTGAACATGTATTTCTAACTCTGGGACATCTGCGAACACCTGAGTTGAAATTAAGTTAACGCTTGGCTCCAAACTGAAATCAATGTCGGGCGCAGATGCTTCAACGCTTACCGATTCAAGCTCAACGCCAAACTGAACCTGAAGCGAAATAAACGGCGCAACAATAACCGTAGTGGCCGGTGTTAGATCGACTTGATAAGCCGGGCTGTAATACACCTGATCTACAAGCGCACCTCTCCCGTCAGAGCCACGCTGTTCTGTTAGCTCTCCGCGTCTATCAGCCATTACTGTTCGATCACCTGTATGCGTGTGTTGTACGTTTGGATGTCGCCGTACGCTGTTCCGCCAGACGTGTAATCAGTGAATGACGATGAGTCAATTGGCACCGAGAATGAATTTGAATTGATGCTCGTTGCGGGTAACTCAACGCCGTTTAACTCTGTCATGCCGCCGATGCCGCCGAAATACACATAGTCACCACTACTGTATGGATGCCCAGTTGATGTAATAACGGCTGGATTGGCCTTTGTGATCCCAGTGATAGCAGACGTGTCCTGTCGCCAGCATTCGACCGCGTAGTATTTACCGGTGATAAGCTGGTTTATTGAGCCTGTGTCTAAGTCGGCTTCTACCAGAGTTGCAGCACCCGATGTAAAAGCGATATCGCTCGCTACAAATAGCGGGGTCTTAGCATTGGATGCGCTTGTGTATCGATTGAAATCGTCATAGCCAACACAGAAGTCCATTGTTCCTGTGAATAGTGTGCCGCGATAAACTATCCGGTTGTCATCAGTGCCGTTGTAGTCATCCGCCCACGCAATGGTTTTTGGATTATCTGGGGCCGTTACCGGCTCAATACACTCGTCGGTTTTAGTGACAAGCGAATCGATGCCGTACACGCTCGTATAGACCATGTAGCCGCAGTGTTTTATTTCGGGATTTCGGGAATAGCTCAGCGTAATTTCTGGGGTTGTTGTTGTGCCGGAGAAAGCCGCAGTTGCGACAATGCCGTCAGAGCCTTGACCGGCTTTAACTTGCGCCACCGAGGGTGCGGTCTCGAAAGTATCATCGACGTAATAGTATTGACCCTCACCCTGCGCGCCATCGTTGACAATGTATGACGCAATATAATTTCCGAGAGTCGGCATGCTGATTGTTGACTCGGAAAAAATCGGCGCGGATGCGTCTGGAAGCTCAGCAGGGAATTCAAAATCTTCGTAGGTTGCCGCAGATCGATCAATCCAAACCGTGGTCGAATTTACAATGATCGATGCGCCATCGGTGTTAACGTTCGGCCCGTAATGGAACCGATGCGTACCCGTAGAGTCAGTCACGAACTTGAATTCGATGTGCCAAAGTCCGTTCAAATCCTGGTACTGCTGAGTGATTTCGTGGCCACTGCCGAAGCCGGTAGCGAAGAACGCCATCTCGCCCAGCGGGCCGGAGAAAATTAGAGTATCTGAAGCCTCATTTCGAACCCGTATTCGAACCGCGTTTTGAGTCCCGGCTTTGAGCGTCATGCGCACTGTGATTTCATCGCCGGATGATGCGGACTCGATGCGATTTAAGTAGCCGAAATTAGTCCCGACATTCGTTACAGTCACCGCGTTTTGCTTTCCAAATTCGCCGGTCGCGGATGTTACGGTCGCGTCAAGGGGCGACCCCCAATTCGTGCCAACAGCAGGGTCGTCTATCTCGGATGAAAACAAAATGTTTGCGTTGTCGTAATAAAAACGCCAATCAACGGGGTTAAGCTGCAGTCCGGTAAAGTCGTTTGTTTCGAATCGGCCGCCCGTTGCATTAGAGTGAACTGCGGGCATGTCGGTTGTATTGCCGCTCTGATCCGTTGCGGATATGCGATAAACGCCGCTAATGTCACCGCCCAGCGCAGTGTAATAAACTGGTGTCTGCTCTGCGGGAACTGGTACGCCTAAATTTATTTCCGTTACTTCAAGCTCAGCCGTGGGTGCGCTCTCATCCCAAGCGGGTGAACATGCGCCGATAGTCCCAATCGTGAAAGAGCCATCACATAAACGCAGCTCATCAAAAAAAACCTGGCGCGGCCCGTTCTGGCCAGTGTCATTCGTTGAGTTCGGGTTTTGCATACACGCGCTGTAGTTGAACTGCGTGTCGCCGGAGCAATGCCATGAGTGCTTATATAGATTTATTGCTAGCTTGTGGGTTTGTGATTCGGTGTTGTCGCCGGTATCTGTAAAAACGGGCGTGTCGTTCCCGTTTAAATACAGCTTGATAAAGCCGTTGCTACAGCCCGACCCGCATAAGCGAAAGTTCAGTAGCAGATCTTGCCATTCACCTTTAACCACAGGGTAAGTGTATGACTCGCCTGAATTGCTGTTTGCATTAGCAAAATTAAAAACGTAATTGCTGCCAACTACCCGTAGAACCACCGCGTTGGCCTCGTTGTTTCTGCTTTCATTTTTGAAAAACTGCATCAGGCTTTCGAAGTTCGAATTCGGGTCTGTTATCCAGTTCGAGGGAACTTTATAACTCAGAGCAACCCAGTATTCAGTGCCTTCTTTGATCTGCCAGTCGGGATTATTTTGAGGGATAGACCAGCCCTGCCTTGGTTTTTGACGACCACCGTTGTTGTTTTTAGTAGTGCCGTCACCGCCGTTAAGGTTTCGATAATCGCACTGATAATAAACGCGGAAACGGCCACAATAATCACCGAATCGACACTCAGAACTAACTGCAGAAATCCCAGCGTTTTCGTTATATGTGTCAGTTGTCTTAGGGCAGTAGCTTGTCGTGGAGTTGGCGGGAGGCAGCATCGCCCCATACCAGCCGCAGTCATTTTCAGCAGTACATGGCCCTGACCCGGTATTCGGCTGCACTCGCCCTGTCTCGAAATCCAACTTATAAATAACGCCGGATGGCAAAGCCGCACTAACATTCAGGCATAAAAAAACCGCCACTAGGGCGGTCAGGATGTTCATTTTAAGTAGTTTCATTTTTTAAACTTCGCTACGACACCTTCTACGGCACCGCCTCCATAATAAAACGCTACTATAATTGCCACCGGCATTCCCAGATTATCGTTGTTTCGTTCTGCTAATTTGTCGCTGACTTCCATTAACCCGCTCATGCCATCAACGAATCCGGATAGAGCAAACATCACGGCGCAAAGAAGCCATACAGCAACATAAGGAACAATGATAATCACCGCCAACCAACGCTGGGCAATCTTGAATGGCTCGATATTTTTCAGAACTTCAAGATAATGCTTTGCTCTTTCTTCAGGTGTAAAAAAAGCAGCATCGACACCGCTTGAAACTTTATCCACTATCTCAGATGCGCCAAACAGCTTTGCCCAGAAACTCATAAATCAATCACCCTTCTGATCGCTTCGGAATAACAACCTGTCCAGCTTTTCTTCAAATCGGTCAAACCGCTTATCCATGTGCTGTATTTGGCTTAAAATATCGGCCTTCATTTCTGTCAGCTTTTTGTCATGCTCTGCAACTGAAACTTTGTTTAATTCAAGCGCGGCTATGCGCCTTGAATGTTCGTCACGGTCTTTATCAATTCGAGCCAGCGCACGTTGCATTAGGAATGCCGCCGCTCCGCCCAACAAGGCGATAATCCAAAACCAAAACTGCTTGAGTTCATCCACATTTCACACCTTACTGCGTATCGTCAGCGACATAATCAATGACTGCCGGGGTATCTTCATACAAGGCAGCGCCAAAAATAAGACGGCACATATCCTGTGCAAATCGACGCTGAAAATGCAAATTAGGGTGCACCAAATCGAGCATCCAGCCATTATCATTAAAGTAGTCGTAATCGCCGTATTCTGTCTTTAGATTGAAAAGAGTGCGGTATAACGATGCATCGGCTAAATCACTGTAAATTGAATCGTAACCAGTGATATCATCTTGATCGTTATCGTTGGGCCTGACAATAATTGTGGTAGTGCGCTCAGGAAATTTTCCTAAGATTGACGACATAGCTGTTTCAAAAACTTCGTTTGTGTTGCCACTTAAGCCATCATTCATTCCCGCATTTAGGATCGCGTGGTTAACTCCGAGCCGCGACATCCACTCAGCCTGAAAGGCGTCATCCAATTTATCGAAATTCTCCGCAGTCATGCCGCCCGTTGCCGCATTGATAAAGCAAGGCCCGCCACTACCTGAGTAAAACATAATGCCGTAAATCGTGAGGTCGCCATCAAGCGCAGCGTTACGCACACGAACGCTATTTGCACCTGATGCATACGCACTGTCTGACGTCTCGCCATCGAGCAGGAAGTTAGTAATGCGCTGGCTACCGATGCCCAGCGTGCCATCACTATCTACGTCAATCGACGCGCCAGAAATCGGCCTATCTATAGCGAAAGATGCCCCGCCTGGTTGCTGTAAATAGTAAACATCACAGTACGCCCAATTGAATTCCGGCGTCACCTGAAAAGTGACGTTTCCACTCGTTGCTGCATAAGCTCCCTTGCCTTCGAGCGAGTATTTTTTTCGGTCATCCTGAAAGTTGAGGGCATCGACTAAAGAAAATCCGGACTTATATGTATCAACTTCTAACCACGTACCGGTCTGGCTATGAAACGGAATCCATCGACCACCCCAGCCAGCAACGCCGCGCGCCATCTTCTCAAACACAACATCGTAAGAATGCCCACTAACGCCATTCGTCAGCGAATCAATACCTAACCAAACTACAGCATTATTTCTTGCGTCGAACTGTTTTAACGCCTTCCCTATACCCTCCGGAGTCATCCCGCTTGTCAGCGTAAAAAGGTCAAAACTCATTATTCATACTCCGATAAATCTTCCTGCCAAATTGTGTTGAGCACCGAACCTGCGCCGTTGTTTTCTCTGATCAAACCATTGCCGTCCAATTGGCTCGGCAGGTTAGCTAATCCCTCGACGACAACGCCTCCGATAACCCAATTTTCCGCCCAAATCTTTTTGATGTTTGCGGCAATAGCAACTTCTGGGTCGGATGCCGTGGTTTCGTTATCCAATTCAACGCCATTGGCATACAAAAACGACTGCTTATATGGCGCGTTTGGCATCGTCAGGTTATTAACTCGAACATCAAAAACAGCGTCTCCAGCGTCAGGCTCGCCCCAATACTTGCCGATGTGGTAAGCCTGCAGGCGCATACCCATGATTCTGAGAAGGTGTTCTTCTTCAATGATTAGATTGTTGAAAATGATGCCGCCTGCTTTGCCACCTGAGTTCACCGCCATGCAGGATATAATTGCGGACGTGCTGCGCCATTCTGGGTGATCGACTTCAGTGCTTTGGTAGTCGGTAATAACATCTGATCGAACGACTATCATTTTTTCAATGACGTTCCCGGTCGGCGCGTTACTCAAATTCCAGCCCAATTTGCCAGGGCTTCCCGCCGTCATTTGCCAAACGATTATTCGTTCGTGCGTTTGGTCGCCGTAATACCACTTGCACTGATCGTCGTGCGTTTTAACAAAAACCCAGCCCGTGCTGGTTGAGCCTGGGCCTAACGTCATGCCGTCTTGAGTTGGGTTCCAGCTCATCATCGAGACGTGATCAAGGTCGCATTCGTTGTAGCTGACGATGCAGGCCTTTTTAGGGTCAGTAATCGTTATTCCGGAAATGCGATTATTAACGCCGTTTGCAGAGCCGGAGCCTACCGAGTTAACGGTAAAATCAAAGGCATGCCCGTACCAGCCTTCGGCAGGGTCAGATAAGCCCAGCGTAGTGATAACACCGTTGCCGTGGACATGGATATTGCTGGGGTCGCTCTGTGAGGCCACGTAGCCGACTTTTACGACTGCACCCCAATCAAGATAAATATGAGAGCCGTTCGCAAGCGCCTGGTCTAGCCCAACTTCGTGAATGCCTGGGCCGTAATACGTCAAGCCCTCAGCCTCGAAATCTTCGGGTACGTCATCCTCAAGTGGGGCCAAAAATATGAAAAGAGGATGCTTAACTATCTGCTTGGTGACTTCACCGATGCCGGTGATTGTCGCCGTAATCTCCGCAATTTCGTCGATTTCGACCGTGTAAGCATCTGGCTCAGTCAGCGTAAAAGTGACCGAATCTCCACTGATTACTGGCGTTATGCTGCGCTCCAAAGGCCGGACAACTACGCTGGTAATGTCTTCGGCATCAAGACGGTTGATCGTCACGATAACCGGATCATCGCTTCGGATTTTTGTGAAATGATTCGCGGTTTGCTGGTAATCAACAAGTCCCGCCCAGCCGGGTGTATTGTCGTTATCACTCTGATAAACGAATGAATCTACTGAGGAGGTGCCTGCTTGTCTAACCGTTGCTGAAAAACGATCAGACTCAAATGCGCTTGCAACAGCTTCGATAACTGGGAACGCTTGGAATGTCGGCTGTACAACTAACTGGGCTATCGGCGCGGAATAAACTACATACTGCCCGCCATACATAACGTAATCAGATTGATACCGGACAGCGTCAAATGGGACTCCAGGCACCCCACCAATCACATTTTTAATGACGCTGCCGATTACTGACATTATTCGCTCGTATAAGATGACCCACCAGTTTGAGGGCGACCGCATGTGCAATCCGTTAACCTTGGCGGGTACGTTAAATTAGTTTTGGGTTCTCAGGATCGTACTCGCAATGAATATGATCCATTTCGCAGACAACATCATAATCGTGCCCAAGCGCCACACTGATCTGCTTGGCCACCAGTTGCGCTTCTGCCTTCGACGTGAAGTAGAAAGTCCTGTAATCGCAAGCCCTTGATTTATAATGCAATGAATTTGCACTGTGCTTGCTGTCATTGCCGGACGTTATAACCAGCTCTTGACCGTGCTCACGATAAATTACCGCAGCAATCGCATTTGCAACCTGCATCATCGGATGCAATCCGTAAATGTTTGCGCCGGGCTTGATTTTCATGAGGCACCAAATAAAAAAGCCCGGTCAATCTCCGGGCATAAAAAAACCCCGGTTAAGGGGGTTTGAGGGGGAATTCTTGGGAGCGCAGGGGTCATTACCCCATTATTGATAATAAATTAGCCTGTTTTGGGGAATCAGTCAATAACTGCGTGTCGCAAATATCTGATTTTGTTTTCTATGGTAATCAAGGCGCTGGTAATGATGTCTTTCCTTTCTGACCATTTCGAAGAGTAAGTCTTGTGGTCTATATCGAGGCGAGAAGCATAGTGCCGGTTTGATTTACGCTTAACTCCGTTGCCTATGGCTGTCCTGGAAAACTCATCATCTTTTTCGCCGTCACAGTGGTTGCACTGCTTGGGCTGGCCATGCTTATCTTTTCTAACGCCGGTTCCGCAGCAGTATTTACATAGCACAAGTCGTGGGTTGATTCGCTCTTCGATGCAAATCTCAGCCAGAGTTCGTAAAACTGGCTTACCAGGCACCACATCCCATCCGTGATCATTCGCGATACCGACAACCCAGAGATAAGCTGATCGATCCAAATCAGTGCCATGGCCGTATGGCTCGGATTGGAGAAATACTGCAGATAGATATCGGTACTCGAAGTCAGTGAAATTACAATAAGATAATGCGGCCGCAATGTCCGAGCTGGTTAATTCAGCTTTTCCGCCAAAGCCTTGATCATGCTGTGCCGCCCGAACCGTCATTTTCAGAAGCTGCTTTACGCTCATTCTTTCTCGCCTTCAATCTCTGATTATGTTCCTGGCCCCATACCGGCTTAAACGGTACGGTCTCTGTAGCTCCCTGCGTTATCGGCTCTCCGTGTTCGGCTATCCAATCATCCATCAGCCGCCTTAACTCTTCCCTCTCTGCCGCCTTCGATGACAATGATCGCACATCGTCAGGGTAATCGAAATACTCAACTTCGTCCGGTGTTTCTAGCATTTTCCAGCGCCCAGTTGATCCGGTTTAGATTTTCCTTTGCGCTATGGCCCTGGCTAACGATCAGTTGATTAACTCGCTCATGCTCAACGTCAAAGCCGCATCCGGACAAGGCACTAAGCTGGTTTGCATGGCGCTTTATCGACTCCGACATTGATACCATGTTGTCGGAAATGTAGTGCGTCCAGATCAAGCGCCAGTTGTCGAGTAGCATTCGGGATTTTGGGTCTATTTTCGTGTAGTTCATCATTTGTCTCACACTTGCAGTTAAAAGGGTTTCCGTTTTCAAGCCAGCAATCGCCGCACATCAAAGCACTATCACCTGAACCTGGTCATTCGTTCCTGTATCAAGCTTGCTTGCGATTATTACGGCCTGCTCTGCATTTGCACCCGCCAACAAAGCGCCCATAGCAAACTGCTCGCCGGAGCCAAGCGCATTTGGCTTTAAATTCCAATCAACAACCGGATACGGATAGCCAGCACCCCAAACCTGGAGCAGCTTCGTTTCTTTATCGACAATGAATATCCCGCCCAAGTCGTCTTTCAGGTCTGGAAACTTGTCATGGTCTGCGCCATCGTCATACCATTCAATCCATCGTTTGATTGCGCCTACTAAACCAGAGCCAGCAATATACTGCTTTTCGCGCTCATAAATTTTACGTGCAGGGCTTTGCTCTTTAAATCCGCAGCAACTCAAAGAATCAGACGCTAGCGTGTTTCCATCGTATGCAATCGTTGTCATTAAAACTTCCTCTCGGCCTGCATGCGCACCAATGCGTCACTTATTGTCTCTCCTTTCTTCATTTCCCAACCACACCCAACGGTGCCGCCTTTCCAAGAGCCTGCTTCCTCGCCAACTTCTCCGCTAAACGCTATCCACAAATCGGAACTTTTCCTTTTCAGAAATGGAAACCACTTTCTATGATGCTGCCACCGCTCTAGCGTGCAAGTTGCGATAACGCTCTGAACTTCTCCGGACCTTAAAGTGTAGGAGTATGGGTGCTCTTCTTTGTACGTCTTATCTCTGTTTTCATATCCACTCTTAATCCACCCACCATCAGCACCCTTCTGCTGGTGGAAATCGAGTTGCCATGTAACATAAGGAATGTTCCATGTAATCCACTTTGAATCACACTGCTCCCAATCATTCATTTTACCGCCTAAGTGAATCCATAGCGTATCGCTATGTATTTGAATTCCATAGCGAGGGCAGTCACAGCTTTCAGGTATGCTTGTTTTGAAAGGAAGCTTTATATTAAATACACCCCAAAGGATGCATATCGTTACACTTGTGGTTTGGTCAAAATATCCGCCTCGGTTAAACATTAATTCAAAACCAAATCTAGGCGCGAAGTAGCCCCATTTAAAATCTACTGAATCCCTGTTTATGCGCCACATGCCAAAAGCGCGCTGAATAAGTTTCTGAACATAATTAAATTCATGGCTGTAAGTTTCTTTCATGATTTTTCCTCCGAATACACCAAACCATCATTTCCATTACTACCGATGATATCAATCCTGCTTTCGTCTTCCGGCCACGCCTCATTAACTATCGGAATAGGCGTCATCGGCTTAACTTTGCAGTTCGTTTCGTACATCATCGTCAGTGCGTATTTCTCGGCTCGCTGAAATTCCTCGTTCGTGATATTTAGCTCGCCACGGCACCGAAGAGATATCGCTATCAAGCACAAGTCTGGCCGGTGTTTGTATTTTTCTTCGATCATTTTTTCAAAATCTCCCGCAGAGAAATATCTTTTATGTGCTCGATATCAACACCCCTGTTTTCAAGCTTCGTCTCATAGTATGAGATTTTGAAATCTTTCACCCAATTACAACGCAGCGAATAAAGTGAGAAAAATATCAAATAAATTGAAACTACCATAAGTATCATAAATAACCTTTCTTATTTTTCAATATCTTGCCGACTAAATAAGACGTAACCTCTGTTGATAAAAGCACGCATCCAAATGCAATGGCGGTGTAGATTCCTGTTTCCGTGTAAACTGCATAAATCAACAAAGAAGATAAAATCGGCCTGACAATTGTCGATAAAATCATAAATAACCCTCAATCTCGAACACTCCCATTTCTCCCGCATCTCTGCGCGACTCCAAAACTTTCAGCAACTCACGATAATGTTTTGAAATCTGCTTTTCCTCTCGCTTAGCTTGCCTGCCTAAACTCAAGTCATTCACCTTTTCCCGCAGTATCGACATTAACCCTTCGCCTCGCAGACTTCTGAATAGCTCTGTGTGAAGCTCAGGATTGCCACCTACTAGGAAGTGGCAAGCCGTGCATAGTGCAAGGCAGTTGTCAGGATCAAAGCGCACAGACCACTTACCACGACCGTGATAGTGCGAACATTCCAGACCTCTGCTTTTGCGCTGATGCTGAGTGCCGCACTTTTGGCAAGTCCAATTCGCCGCTTCCCGAACGCACTTTGAAAACCATGAATCTGCTGCTTTGATTTTGATTCCTGCCATTGCTTATCCTCTCATCTTGCCGCTAAGCTGGTTGATTACTCCCCGCCCTGAAGGGCGAGGATTGCGCTCGCACTTGTTCACCATTCGCAGCAATCTGATTCAATTTGTCGATATTCGTTTTCTTCTCTCGGATTAAACAAATTAATGCCGCGCTCCACACTCCAAGATTCATGGCGCTGCATTGCGTGAAACCGTTCTGATTTTGTTGCCGCTCTCATTCCATCCCTACCCTTTCTTGACCATGACAAACGCTCACCGTCTTTGCTTAATCCCAACCACTGAGCCGTGAAAAGCTCATGAGCGTCTGCTGCATTGAATTCGCGTGAGCCGTATGGCTTTCCGTCTTTGTCGAAGCATAAAGGCATTGTCGCGCCCTGCCTGGACATCCACTCGGCAGTTTGAGACATCCACTTTCGCCAAATTCTAGCCATTCCCCACTTTCCGGTTGGCTCTTCTTCGGTAACTTCAACAAGAACAACTTTTCCTGCAGCGGCAAGACGGTTAGCTTCTGCCTCAGCCTTACTAAACGCTGCTGGAAAGTCGCCTATTGTCTCCGCTCGGTAGGCTGTCATTCTGAGGCCATTTTTAAATACAGCAAACCAATCACAATAAACGACATTGATAGGAATAATTTAGCTAATTCTGTTAATGAGGCATCAGAAAAAAGATAAACAGGGATAGGCATAAAGATTGCGATTATTCCAACCACTAAAAACACAGGATTATTCATCGCTCACCGCTCCCAATCTTCACGTCAATCTCAACTACGCCAATGGCCCACAACAGCGCAAACGTAAAACCAACGCTCAGGAAAAATAAACCGGATATGTGGATTAGTGTGTTAATCATGAGTGCCACCCCATTTACCACCCAGCATCATAGGCAGCTCATCAGTGAGGCTCAGGGCTTTCGAGGGGAAAGGTTTTGGTGCTTTGTTGTTAACGTCATCAACAATGCTGTTAGCGATTTCAATCAGCTTCTTCGCTTCGTATCTGAGCTCTTCGGGTGATGCGTCACGACAATCACGCTCCTGAACTTTCGACCATTCGGCTATGTTACTTTCCGGCAAGCTCTCATCCGGAGCAGTTGCGTTGTGGTCATCCGAAAACGAGTCTCCTCCGGTGGATAGGATGCGGTAACCTTCCTGGTTTATGTCTTTAAAATTCCTTGATAGAAAAACCCACTTTTCCATGCAAGGTCTGTACACGAGAGGAAAATTAATCCATTCGTGCCCGTCTTTTTCAAATGTGGTGACTGGTATTAGATTCACATCTATCAAATAGTCCCGTATATATTCTTCGTAAAAAATATTATTACTGCTTGTAGCCAACGCTCCATTTTTTTCTTCGTATACCTGTCCTTCTATTAAATCCTGATAGCTTCCTATAACACAAAGATACTTTTTCATTTCCTCACCTCAAAAATTAGACCGTTTGATTTCAATACCTCAACAATGTCATCCGAATAACGCATCTCAGACATTGCCCGTTTCACTTCTCGCACCGCTAAAGTTTGCATCAGTCTGACTATGCTGTCTCGGTGCATGTCGTAGCCAACGAATATATCGGCATTACGTAATACGCATTCATCGAGTCGAGCCTTTCCTGTGTAGTCCGGGCTATGCCTAGTCGTTTGCGGAAACAGGCTTTTGTAGATCGGGTCTTTACGATGTAGTGATGCGTAGAAGCGAGTTTCTTGGGTTTGGGTAGGCTTGCTCATTTGACTACCTCCAGAAATGGGGCTTTACGGTCAATGTCTTTCAAGGCAGCTTCGATAGATCGCAACTTTGACTTTAATCTGTTGACCTCCACATCTCTATCTATGGCTAGCGCTGCATTTCTTGCCATGCCAAGAATTTCATATGCATCTGCTTCGTCTCTCGCGCCAAGAGCCTGCCTTAACTCTGACAGTATTTGTGACGCTGAACCCTCATGACGCCTAATCGAATCATCGAAACGCTTCTTAGACTTCTCCAATCTCTCATCAAAAGACTTTTCTAGTTCCTCAATCTGTGATTTCCTGCTCTTTATGATGTATTCAGCGTGCTGCGCATCAGAGAGCAACTCAGCCATTTCCTTTCCAAACTTCTTGCAAACCAGCTCGCTATCAATGCGGTATTTGATAATGCGTTCCCGACGTTCTGAGTGACAGCGGTCTACACCATCAATCAGCAGCTTCATCCAGGCTTTGTGAGGCAGCGTATCTATCACTTGCAATGTCGGCTTCTTTGTATTACGCCAAACGTTTTCCTTGCGCACGATTAGCCCACAGCCATCTGGAATGTCATTCTTCGTAACCATGCCGTCAGGCACAGCAAAAATCACAGCCGATGTGTATTTTATATATTTCTGCCACTTCCCACTGGTTATGTCGCTCCTAAAATCAGACACGCTTACCTTGATCTCATAAATTATGGGCTTGAACTGCGCGTAGCTTTTTTCAAACATAAAAATATCTGGCCGGTCAGAACCAGATGGGCCTAACTGCATATCTTCCCAGACCATACGAACAGGGTTTGCTCTCAAGTGACAGGCCAAATCGTGCTGTAACTCGTCGTGCTTCCATTGCTTGCTCATTTGGAGTGCTCCTTAATTTCGTCGGCCCAGTCTGCACCGATTGAATTTGCCATTCGCACCTCAACACTCATACCTTTTACTGCCAAGCGATTAGCAAGTGCGTAACCAGCTTTGTGGCCTGCATAGTTCGTGTCATTGTCGCCAAACACAATCAGGTGCTCGCACTCCGGTGGAGGAACAAACTTTTCCAAAAGTGAGGAGCTGTATGCTGCCCATGTCGGAACCTTGAAGAGCTTGTAACATGCTAAGGCTGTTTCAATGCCTTCAGCTATACCCATAACTTTTGCAGGATCAAACAGTCGGATAGCGCCGCCGTGTAGCTTTGCTATTCCTGGCATTACTTTCTTTGCGCTGGGCAAGTCTGCTTTAGTTCCATGTGCGGTTAGGTATGTAAGATGAAAAGTTAGAGGAGTACCTTCCGGAGATTTGAACACCGCGACCATTGCCGGGAAGCTGCCAAGGTATGCATTATTATTTTTCGCATCGTAGTATGGCTGTCTTGGGTGAAAGCTTAAGCAGGCTGACTTTGGCAATCCTCTGTTCTTCAGGTAGATCGAAACAGGATTAATTCCGTCAATTGGCTTAAGTCCTTTCTGTATTTTCTTAAGCCTAATTCTCGGGTCTTTTTTAACTTCCTGCCTTTGCTCGATTGCGGAACAATTTCCAACAATCGCATCCACCTCTTTCGCTGTTGTGGCGAAATCCCAGCCGTGATAAGCCATAAGCAAGTTAAGGCCATTTCCTGATCTTGGTACGCACTGATGGCAATACCAAGTTCCGTTTCCATTCTTGTTATCAAAACGGAACCTGTCTTTTCCTCCGCACACTGGACAAGGCCCATGAACATCTCGCAAATGCTTTTGATCAATTCCGAGCCTTACAAGTATCTCTCCCCACTTATTACGAGCTGCGTCAATTGTCTTCATGCTGCCTGCCCCCGCTTAGCCTTGCTTTTTGCAAACTTAATTTGCTGGCTTATAATCCAATTTCTCGTCGCCTCAGAAACGTCAACAAGCGGAGCGCCACGATAGCTGTTCGGCCATACTCCTGTTTTTTCTTTGTATTTGTGAGAAGCCCATCCGTCAGAGTAGCCTTTCTCTCTCGCCCACGTTTTCAGCTCACCATAAAAACGTGCTTTTTCGTCTGCCGTCATTTCTCGATTGGTTTTCTTTTTTCGCTTTAGCTCTTCAAGCTTGCCTTCTCCGGCCTGAACATCGGTTTGCTTATCTGGCTTAAACCCACAAGCCGGGCACTCGTGCACTTTTGCTGGCTTCAAGAAAGAGCATGATGGGCATTCTTTTGGAAGGCGCTCTTTAGGCTCAGTTTTTGCGTTTTTTCGCTCCTGGCCATCATCAAGCTTTTCATGATGGATATCTGTAACGTAGCCTAATCTGAGGTGAGTATCTGAATGATCAAACACAAGGCAATCTTCTTTCCCGTCAGCAGTTCGAAGTCCACGCCCAATAATTTGAGTAAAAAGAATTTCTGATTTAGTCGGCCTGCAAAGAACAATACAGCGCACATCCCAATCTACCCCAGTAGTCAGGCAGCCAACATTGCACACAACCTTGATTTGGCCTGTGTGGAATTGCTTGCGGATTAACTCACGCTCTTCGCGGTCGGTGTAAGCGTCGATATAGCCAGTCGATACTCCCGCCGCCTTGAATCGCTCCTGCATATGTCTGGCATGCGCTCGATCAACGCAAAAACACAGTGTCGGCCTGTTCTCCCCGTGCTTCATCCAAAAACTTACTGCGTCAGCAACAAGGCTGCTGCCGTTCATTACCTCGGCAAGCTGATCTTCCGCGTAATCGCCTGCTCTAATTTTTACGCCAGACAAGTCAGGGTGGCTAGGCCCGTAGACTTTGAAGTCAGATAAATAACCCTGATCAATTAGCTCTTGCGTTGTCGCCGCGATAATTAAGTCGTCGTAGTATTTGCCAAGCCCTTTTGTCCACGGAGTCGCAGACAAGCCGACAAACGGAACCGCGTCCCATAAGTTCATCCATCGCTCATAAAATTTGAACCAGCGGTGCGCTTCGTCAACGACCACAACGTCAGCATCAGGGATTTGCCTGCGGTGCAATGTCTGGATTGAGGCAACCTGAATCGGCATTGACGGGTTTGTCATGGCATGGTCTGCCTGGATAACTCCGATCTCCCTGATCCCGGCATTCCAGAACGATTGAACCGTCTGGTCTATCAGCGATACAGCCGGAACACAGAAAATAACTCGATTGTTTTTGGCTAGAGCGCCTTTGACGATGGCTTGGGCAATAACTGTTTTACCTGCGCCTGTAGGCGCTTGCACCATCGGACGAAGATGACCTTTGCCAAGGGAATATTTGAGCATGTCGAGCGCCTTGGTTTGGTGAGGTCTAAGCTGCATAGCTCACCTCCAGGCTTTCGGATTTCGCCCCGCTCCTAGTAATACCTCTGTAGTAAATATCTTCCCTCTGGTAAAGAAAGAAAGAGAAAGAGAATTGCGAAGAACGTGCCAGCGTGACTAAAGTCACAAGAATACGTGACAACTTTCCGCGCTGATTCCTTTTTGTGTCACAAGATTGCTGTGACATTTGTCCGAGCGATGTCACAAGATTACTGTGACAAAATTGTTCTGTTCTCCCTCTGTGCTTTGCTTTCCTGGCCGCATCTGATGATCGTTTTTTAGATGATGCGCCGTTATGCTTGCTGTAGTTTGATATTGAAACCTTGCCATCTTTAATATTGAGCCAGCTGACCTCCTGCATGGCCGAGCAGAAACCTTTACAAGTCCTGGCATCCAGCATTGGCACTACCGAATCCGGTGCAGTCCCGTCCTCTGTGTGGTCGTCAAACCATGACCATACGACAAGCAGGCGCCCTACCACTCCGTGATTATCCAGCCTTAGCTTTGCTGCCATCTGGTAGACCTCCGGCTTTTCAAGCGTCAATTTTTCGAACTTGATCCAATTCTCATACATTGCTATTATTTCTCCTGATGTAGTTTTTTCATGATGTACAGCCCGCTCCCTAAAGCGGGTTTTGTTTTTTACAACCCATGCAATTCATATCTATCGAACAAATCCGAAATCATTTCAGCCGGGAACATTTCCTCGATTAGCACCTCTTTCAGAACCTTCCGGCTTTCGATTGCGCCGGGCGTATTCATCCAGACTGATCTTGAAGCGCCGCTCGAACCATTCAGTCCATGTTGATTTGCCGCTGGGGGTTCGCTCTGTTCTGCGCCTCCAAACGAACCGGGCAGCATGTCGTTTGAGTTCGCCATACTCACTGCTCACTGTTGCCGAACGCCCGATCACAAAGCGCCTGGGCACGTCTGAGCACACCTTCAGCCTTAGGGTTGTCTTGAATGGCCTTTTCCAGCCTCATGCGTAAGTAGCCTTCTCTGGCTTCTGGGGAAATAATTAACAGTTGATCGAATGTGAGCATGCGAACCTCTTTAAAAAAAAGCCCCCGCTGCCGAGGGCGAGAAGAGAAGAAGAGGCGTTAAGGTCGAGTTAACCGCCTCTACTGACAAAGCCGCAATTAAGCGGCTTATGTAATTTTTATTTAGTTCAGCCATCGCCAGAGCCAGAGCCATCGCCATCGCCAGAGCCATCGCCATAGCCATAGCCAGAGCCAGAGCCATCGCCATCGCCATAGCCATAGCCATCGCCATAGCCATCGCCATGGCCATCGCCATCGCCATAGCCAGAGCCAGAGCCAGCGCCATGGCCATGGCCATAGCCATCGCCAGAGCCATCGCCATAGCCATAGCCAGAGCCAGAGCCATGGCCATGGCCATAGCCATCGCCATGGCCATCGCCATAGCCATCGCCAGAGCCAGCGCCATGGCCATCGCCATAGCCAGAGCCAGAGCCATAGCCAGAGCCATCGCCAGAGCCATCGCCATAGCCATCGCCATAGCCATAGCCAGAGCCAGAGCCGATGTTTTTATCCAGCTTTGACATTTTCTGCATCCTCCAAACTTTTTGCTGCGACTTCGGAGCACGGCGTTATTTCTATGGCTTCAAGCCATTGCATCGGCACAGCTTCGACTATTTTGCTTTTATCTTGATTGATGCCGTGCAGTGCAACCGCGCTCAATGAGATTGACTCAGCCGCGTGCCAACGCCACATTCTGCGAGCGCTTTTCAAAATGACTTCGCTTCCTGATTTCTCCGACAAAAGACCGAACCACACGCCAGCCGAGTACGTTCTAACAATGACTTTTTGTCCTATCATCGCGTTTAGCCCGCAGCTATTTTTGTTGCCGACCATCTTTGATATTTCTTTAATTTGGTTTAGCGTTAAATCGCCGATATCCATTTTTATCCCTCGTGTTTTTGGTTTGTTCGCCTTGCACCTCAAAACCCCGCTATCGAGGCGAGGTTGTAGTGGGCAGGTGTCCTTGGTTACGGGAGTCGAACCCGTGGCGCGTTTAGTATCGGTTTGCAGAACCACTACCCGCGTCTATCTGCGTCAACATTAAGCCTCTCTGTCAAACCTGGACGTAAATCAATCACCCAAAAATATCCGGCCTAAGTTGCTTTGCCGTGACTTTTTTCTTTAGCGCCCGCTCTATCTTTATGCAAAGCTCCGCTGAAGCCTCTTTTCTCCCCGAAAGCAAATGACTTATAAACGGCTGAGTTACGCCAACAGCCTCAGCCATTGACCGCTGGGTGCCGAAATAGCATAAGGCTTCTTTGATCGCTTCAATTGATGTCACTTAATGGTCCTCTGGTTCAGATTAATCACACATTACCTTAGGTTATTGATATAGTCAACCCTTTGTTAATTTGTGTGGTGGGATAAAAAAATGCTTCATTGGGCTTTACAAATGAATTACCCGTGATAATATTACCTAGTCGAAGCAAAGAACAGCACGAGGGCAGATAGATGAGCAAGACAATAACAATTGAAGTGCCAGACGAAACGCCAGTCATTGACATCATTCGCGGTATGGCTCGTATGGGCCTCACCGTCAAATGGAAAACGCACGACAAGATTCAAGGCGTCCCGGCTAAGCCAGCGATGAAGTTAATCGCATCGGGAGCAGCACAATGAGCACTAAAGACAAAATTGTAAAACTGCTGGAAGCCATGAATGAAGAAGTATTCATGGACGCCTTCAACGACATCGCAATGGGCCAGGAAGCGCTGATTAAGGAATTCTTCATCGCAGCTTTTAAAAGCCGAGGCGTGAATGACGAGCAATACAAGACTGACGCGTATCTGCTTGCTGGTGCTCTGCTCAACAACGTAATGGACTACTTCGAGAAGTATCACGCTGATGAGCTGAGCGACGAAGTGGGCGACGAACCCGACAGCACAAGTCACTACGACACTGCTCGGGCCGATGATATCAACGCTCAGCTTAAAGTGGGGTATGCGTCATGAGCAACCAGACTAAAGCAATCTTAACCGAGCTATCCGCACTGTTCCTTTTCCTCGGCGGCTCTCTCTTCTTCATTTTAGTAGTAGGTTCGGCAGCTTGAACAAGTGCGAGCGCAATCCTCGCCCTTCAGGGCGGGGAGTAATCAACGAACACGAATTCGACTCCGGCATCATGCGAGGCATTTTGATTTACTGCGCATCGTGGGTCGCAATGTACGGGATATTTTGGTGGGTATTATGATCACGAACAAATTCATAGCGGATATGGAAGCGCGGGCAACGTTACAGCACAGACTGAGAATGTGGCTCAAGCACGGAATCTGAAAATCAATTAATCAAGGGGAATAAAAATGAGCACAGAAATAGCAATCATCGAAATACCGCAAGAAAAAGCACTAGACGTTTTCACAGCAGAAAAGGGCTTTGATCCTTATCTTAATCTAATAGCTGAACAGGCGCGTTCATTAGTGCCAGACCTGACGACAAAGAAAGGCCGCGATGCTATTGCATCCAATGCTTACAAGGTGCGTCAGTCTAAAACGGCGATGGATAAAGCCGGTAAAGCCCTGGTGGACAAGCTGAAAGAACAGCCGAAGCTGGTGGATGCTGAGCGTAAAAGAATGCGTGAATTTATGGATGCGTTAGCAGACGAGGTGCGCGGCCCTCTGGATGAGTTTGAGGAAAAGGAAGCTGCTAGGGTGGCTGCTCTAAAAGAGAAGGTGGAGCACCTTGTTGATATGCGAGAAGTGCACGATGAGGCGAACTCAGAGCAAATTAAGGCAAGTCTCGATTGCGTTTCCAGCATCGAGATTGACGAATCATACGAAGAATTTGAGGCAGAAGCGCATCGGGAAAAAGCCCGGACAATCGAAGCCCTTCAAATCAGTTACGAGCGCCGGAAGGCACACGAAGAAGAACAGGCAGAGCTTGCACGTCTCCGGGCCGAAGCAGCCGAACGCGAACAGAAAGAGCGTGAAGAGCGTATTGCTAAAGAAGCAGCCGAACGCGCCCAACGTGAAGCCGAGGAGCGTGCAGCCAAGGCAAAGGCCGAAGCAGAAGCTAAAGCCAAGGCCGAACAAGAAGCCGCTGAACGCCGTGAAATCGAATTAAAACTCGCCGCTGAAAAAGCAGAGCGTGAAAAGCTGGAAGCCGAAGAGCGGGCTAAGAACGCAGCGGCAGAAACGGAAGCCAGACTGAAGCGCGAAGCTGAAGATCGTGCAGCAGCGGAAAAAGCAGCAGCAGCAAAGCGCGAAGCCAACAAAAAACATCAGGCGAAGATTAATAACGAGGCGTTAACCGGCCTGCTCACTTCCGGCATAACAGAAGCGCAAGGCAAAGAAATCATCAAGCTTATTGCAACCAAGCAAGTTCCGCACATTGCAATTACATATTAAGGGGTAGGTTATGAGCGAGATTGCGAAGACACATTACAGAAAAGCGTTTAACTCACCATATTTAAGTAGCGCTGACATCGTTGGTCCTACAGTTTTAACAATCGCCAGGGTAACGCTTGAGCTGGACAAAACTAAGAAGACAAAGGACTTGTTCAACACTGCATACTTTGTTGAGCGCGAACTGAGACAAGGTGAAGCACTCAAGCCAATGATACTGAATGCCAGCAACTCAAAAGCGCTTAAAGACTTGGCAGGCTCTCACTTTATCGAAGATTGGCAGAACGTGAAAGTGACTATTTACGTTGACCCTAACGTGCGGTTTGGCCGCGACACTGTAGAAGGTTTGCGCATCAGTCCGCAGCCACCAGCAATAACAAGGGCTGTTATTACGAAAGACAAAACAACAATGTGGGAAAACGCAAAAGCTGCGTATTTGCGAGATGGTAATTTTGACGCGGTATTAGCTAGGGCCGACATTTCGGAAGAAGACCAAAAGGCAATTATAAATGAATGCGCTTAATTTTTTCGACATAGAGCAGAACACTGAAGAATGGCTATTAATGCGATGCGGTCTACTTACAAGCTCTAGCCTAAGCAAAGTTATGGCGAACTACGGTAAAGCGTTTGGTGATCCAGCCAAGAAATTAGCAGTTGATATTGCTCTAGGCCGAATCACTGGGAAGCCGACAAACTCAGGATTTAGTAACGCACATACTGAGCGAGGTCATGAGCAAGAACCTGTTGCCAGGATGCTTTACGAAGAAACAACATTTTGCAATGTGGATAACGGTGGATTTTATTGCAATGACGTTGTTGGTTGCTCGCCAGATGGTTTGGTTGGTGATAATGGGCTTATAGAAATCAAATCGGTAATCCCTAGCGTACATTACGCTAATGTCGCTAGGGCTGGAGTTGACCCCGCTTACAAATGGCAAGTTATTGCTAACCTGAAGTTTACGGGGCGTGATTGGTTGGACTTCGTGAGCTATTGCGAGGACTACCCGCAAGGCATGAATTTGTTTATCTACCGGCTACATAAGAAGTCAGTTGAAAAAGAATTTGAAATGATTGAAAACCGAATTAACGAGTTTCTTCCGCTAATAGATTCATCGGTTGACGCTATCAAAACGAACAGATACGCAATATTTGAGGCAGCATAATGGCTAACGATTTAAATCAATGCAATTTCATCGGGCGTCTTGGAAAAGACCCTGAAATTAAGTTCCTGCCATCCGGCGACCAGGTTGCGACTATCAGTATTTCTGTTGGCTGGAAAGGTAAAGACAAAGAAGGCACTGAATGGATACCAGTAACGGCATTCGGAAAGCTGGCTGAGATTATGGGCAAGTATCTGAAAAAAGGGTCTCAAGTCTATATATCTGGCCGCTTCAAAACCGACAAATACGAGAAAGACGGCTCAACCAGGTATTCAACGAAAATAGTGGCAGACCGTATGCAAATGCTCGACTCAAAGGGCAGCGATTCCGGACATGCAGCGCCGTCTCAGAGTTCCCCGTCAAATGAATATCAGCAGCCGCAAAGCCAGCATCCGGCAGGCGGTGACTTTGCCGATGACATACCCTTTAACGCCCACAATAAGGGGATGGCTTACTAATGATTACACACTACTACACACGCCAGGGCGATCCGGTTAAGTGGTCTATGCCGATTATGCCGATACCGGATTATTCGGAAATCGAAGAAGAAAACGCAGAGTACATCAATCGGGCTAAAAAACTGCTTGATAGCGGCATTCCGATATACAAAGTTGCCGAAAAGCTTGGATCGTCAACAACAACATTGAAATCCAGATTAGACAAGCGCGGTATCGAGTATAAAACGCATCGCAGAGTTGACAGTACGGGATTGCAACACTCGCTGAAATTTGAAGAAGTCGATGAATTCAAAGCGTGGCTCAACGCTAACGGGATTAAGACCGGAGTAAGCAGCAAACCGCAGAATTTGTTTAATGTGCGATTGCCACACACTAAAGCGGTTCGAGTTGTCGTAAACGCAATGGGCATCAAGCAGATCGTGATGCCGTTTGGCCTGATTCAACATTACAAGCAGTGGAAGCGCATTCAATGAGCATAATAAAAAACTCAATAGAAGCGCACAACTTGGAACGAACGCGGACGACCGGCGGCGAGTGGTACGGCGTCATTATTCTAATCATATTTTTTCTAATTCAATTTTGAGGGTTCACTAATGAAATTATGCAAATTCGGAATTCACAAGTACGGCGACTGGTACTACAAAGCAGGCGAGATTGACGAGCGCATTACTACGCAAAGAGAGTGCGTTCATTGCGGCGCTGTTCAGACTGATTCTCGCGCTCTTTTCTATGCGATTGTCTTTTTCCTGGCCTTCTTAGCTGTTGGTTTTATTGTTGCTTGAGGCTATCGAAATGAATGTTTGGTCAGACAAGGCGTTTCAGGATCGGGTTAAACCTATTCGTTTGGGGGTATTGCTTGAATATTGATAACATTATTTCAGTTAGTGGTGGGAAAGACTCAACCGCAACTATTATATTGTCGCGAGCATTGGATACGGAAAATATATATTTGGTCTTTGCTGATACTGGGCATGAACACCAGGCTACCTATGACTACATAGAATATCTTTCTGAATTTTTCAGGCTTCCGATTCGTGTAGTAAGAGCTGATTTTTCTATGCAGATTGAAAGAAAAAGGAAAAAGCTGCAGGCGGGCAGTCTTCCCGGCTGGACTGACAGCGCAATATCTCGGGCGCTTGAAGTTCTCAAGCCGACCGGGAACCCTTTTCTGGATTTGTGCTTGTGGAAAGGTCGGTTCCCTTCAACCAAGGCCAGATTCTGCACCCAGCATTTAAAAAGAGACCCAATCATACAGCAGGTTTTTTTGCCACTGCTTGATAAGGGGAAAACAGTATGGAGCTGGCAGGGCGTAAGGCGTGACGAGTCCAGAGCGCGGCGATACGTAAAAGAGTTTGAGGAAGTGGGAGGGGGGCTTTTTAATTATCGCCCGCTAGCTAGGTGGAATGTCGACTCAGTTTTTGAGGCTCACAGGTTTATGGGTGTTAAGCCAAACCCTCTATATAAAATGGGAATGAACCGTGTCGGCTGTATGCCTTGCGTGAACTGCTCAAAAGGCGAATTGAAATCCATAGCTTTAAGGTGCCCGGAAGAAGTTGATCGAGTCAAAGAATGGGAGCACATAGTGTCATTAGCGAGCCGAAGGGAATTATCGACATTTTTTTGCGGATTATCTGATCCTTTAGCTGGCGATGATGACGATATACATTATACAACCCACGGGATAGATAGGATGGTTGAATGGGCGAAAACAACCAGAGGCGGCAGGCAGTATGATTTAATGTCGGCTGCCGACGGAGTAAGCGAGTGTAGTAGCGCGTATGGTTTATGCGAATAGTATAATTGATTTATTTTAAATTTAGACGAGCTGAATAAGGATATAAACATGAACTGTAAATGCTGCGGTCAGGAGATTAAGCCATCATTGTCAATCGAAGAATACGAACGCAGAGCAGTGCCCAGGCTGGCAGCCATTGATAGGCTTTGGGACAGGATACAGCGAGAAAATTTAAATCCGTTCGACCCAGTATACGAGAGATACGAGCGCTTAATGAAAGAGCAAGGCGATGATGAAGTTGCGGCGGGCTTGTAGTGAAACGCGAATTCAAAACGGCAAACCAAGGGGAATTATTTTGAACGATAAAATAGAAATCATCGGATACAAGGCATTTGATAACGACCTCAAGTGCCGAGGCTTTCAGTACGAAATCGGAAAGTCGTACAAGCAGGATGGAGACATTCAAGTCTGCGAAAACGGTTTCCACTTTTGCGAAAATCCGCTAGACGTTCTATCGTACTACGATTTAACAACTAGCCGTTTCGCAGTCGTCTCAGGCTCTAGTAATTCAAGCAAGTGCGACGACGATTCAAAAATAGCAACTGCGGAAATTACGATAAAAGCGGAGCTGAAGCTGCCGGATTTTATCAAGAAGTCCGTTGATTATCTGCTATCGGCTTGCGGCAAAGAGACAGCAGCCAGTGGGGATTGCTCACAGCTCGCAGCCAGTGGGGATGACTCACAGCTCGCAGCCAGTGGGTATCGCTCAAAGCTCGCAGCCAGTGGGTATCGCTCAAAGCTCGCAGCCAGTGGGTATCGCTCACAGCTCGCAGCCAGTGGGGATCGCTCACAGCTCGCAGCCAGTGGGGATTGCTCACAGCTCGCAGCCAGTGGGGATGACTCAGTGGTTATGTCATGCGGTTTAAGGTCGAAAGCAAAAGCCGGAAAAGACGGCGCAATTGCCCTGACATACAAAGACGAGCATGGTCGTTTCCGAATAGCTGTCGGTTACATCGGAGAGGGCTTGAAAGCTGGAACGTTTTACAAAGTAAATAGCTCTGGTGAATTTTTGGAGCTATCGAAATGAGCATAAAAACAATAGACGGCTACTTTGACGCGTGCCAGGGCCACGAAGCAGATTTTGCGATGGTCAGCCGCCAGGATTGGGAGGCGGTTAAGCGCGAGGTTTTCGAAATAGATAGGATTGTCCAAGTGTCTGGGTTTGGCGTTGAGAATACATACTCGACACAGTGCAACTACATTCTGGTTGGCTTAACCGAAAGCGGAAAGGTGATAATTTCTACAGGGGATAGCCGTTGGGCTGACGTATCACCAAGAAAGGAGCAGACCGATGACTGAATCAAAAGCGGAATATAGGGCGTTGCCATGCTGTAAGTTGTGTGGGAGTAATACTGATTCAATGATTTACGCAAACGTAGTGGTTTACTCATGCAGCAATATAGATTGTGCAATCTATGACTGCGAGATGGACTATAGCGAATGGCGCAAGCTGATGGGGCACCCAGCACTAACGCACGAGCAAGTGCAGAACATAGAGCGCGGTTTATTGTCGCGCGGAATGAATGTAAACGGCCATGAAATCAGGGCGATTTATGACGCTGTTTTGAGGGAGATTTGAAATGACTAACAAAACGGTGATGGTGCCGGTTGAGCCGACAAAGGAAATGATCGAGGCTGCACACAAGTCGCATATGGATTGGTTTTTTACACCCACACAAACTGAAGATGGGGAGTACATAGGTAAAACCTCTTATACCTGCGTTGATACATACAAAGCCATGCTCGAAGCGGCGCCCAAGGTGGAGGATGAGCCTGTTGAAATGCCATATTTGCTAAGAAAATGCGGCATGTGGTACGCCCACAACAGTAGCGGATACACAGCACGTGCTGAGCTTGCAGAACTCTACACAAAGGAATATGCAGAGTCCCACGCAAACCATCATGAAAAAGTTAGCGCCATACCGTTAAATGAAATTATTTTTTCTGCTGACAGACTTGATCCTTTTATTGAAAGAATGCAGGCAATGCAAGAAGCATTGCAATATGCAATACCAAAGCCACCGGAGCAGCCAGAATGACCGAGATCCGTGACGATACACCAAGCAATAACCTTCCGGACTGGAAAGAATGCAGCCTCAGAGTTGGCAATTCCAAATACGCAGAAGAAGAAAGAGGAGGAGAGTTTTCCGATGGCGCTCCTTACGCAAATGAACTGCACAGATTTATATACGAATACGATGATTCGGACCCATATAGATCAGCTTGGTTTTTGCATCGGCTTGAAAAACTGATCGAGTTTGTTAAGTCTGATTCTGACGAACTGGTGCGTTGCCTGACGTTGGAAGTTAGCCGATTGAAAGCGGAGAACGAGAGGCTGAAAAGCAAAATACTTGCGCACAACCAAAGCTGCCATGATTCTTGTGAGGCAGCTTGCAGCTTTGGTTGTGCAGGTGGAGGATATGATTGTCTCCAGCAATTAATGATACGAACTGAGTGAATGGATAGTAGTAAGTTCAAGTAAAGCCCTGGGCGACGAGCGGGAGAAGCAAGAATGAGCAAAGAACTTTATCACAAACTTAAAGTGCCACCAGGTGTCACGCTGCCGGAATGCCCGTTTTGCGGTTCAGATTTGGAGTTATGGGAATACTGCCCGGAAGAGAACTATGCAACCAAGGTGGTTTGCTGCTCCAACTCTGGCGATGAGGAAAATGAAATATACGAATGTCCTCTATATATGCCATCAGAAGGATTCTATAAATCGACAAAACGCGATGCAATTGCAGTTTATAGACGGCTAATGGAGAAGCCAGAATGAGCAAGCGCGAAGATCTGGAGAGCTGGAGAGGTGAATTTAAGGCACTAAATGACGTTGAGGCTATCGATGATCGCTTACTATAACGAAAACGACAAAAACGCAGCGGCATGGCTGCGAGAGCTTATAAAAGAAAAATTAATTGCACCCGGCGAAGTTGACGAAAGGAGTATTGAGGATGTTTTACCAACCGAGCTTGTGGGATACAGGCAGTGCCACTTCTTCGCGGGAATCGGCGGGTGGAGTTACGCCCTTAGACTCGCAGGATGGCCGGATAATAAACCAATCTGGACAGCATCATGCCCATGCCAGCCTTTCAGCCAGGCAGGCCAAGGCAAGGGGGCTGCTGACGAGCGCCACTTATGGCCTCCAACTAAATGGCTCATCGATCAGTTACGGCCTCCAAAAATCTTTGGCGAGCAAGTTGCTAGCAAAGATGGGCGTCAGTGGTTCGCCGGAGTACGCATTGACCTGGAAACAATGGGATATGCCAGCGGGGCCGCCGATTTGTGCGCTGCGAGCATCGGTGCGCCGCACATTCGGCAACGATTGTACTGGGTGGGCGACTCCAGCGGCTCGGGACTACAAAAGCGAATCAGCTACAACGGAATTCAACGCGAAGCGGGACAGTCACAGCCGGGGCAAGCCTCTAAGCTATCAAGCGGTTCTGGCAGAAACGGTTGGGGCGATAACTGGATCGATTGCGCAGACGGAAAAACGAGGCGCATTGAACCCGGAATTAGCCCGTTGGCTCATGGGATACCCAATCGAGTGGAACTTATCAGGGGTTACGGCAATGCAATTGTGCCGCAAGTCGCAGCGAAATTCATAGAAGTGTGCGAAGAGCTGGGGCGTTTCCCATGAACTACAGAGCGCTACTATCAGCAATTTACATAGCCCTGCTTATAGTATGGATGGCTTACAGCAACGCGGGCGGCGACATGATGGGCGATGAAAGTTATTTATCTGAGTGAGGGTAATCAGATGTAAGAACACGTAGACGTTTTAATAGTTGCAATGGCGCTGTTTTGTTTATTGGCGGTGATTGCCGTTGCTTGGTTTGTTGCGACCCCGGTGGTTGCGGTTCGATATTATTTTGGAGGCATTTAGTGATTGATTACAAGGCAAACGAAGAAAAGATATTAGAGCGAAAAGCTCGCGAGATTGCCTGCAAGGTTTATCCGCATGATTGGCTTGAGAGAGATTTAAAAGGCGCGGTTTTCAAAGTTGATCGTAACGCTGAAAGAAGAGCTGTTGCGCAAGATGTTGCAAAATTTTTTCTCAGAATTATATCCAGCGACGAAACTGCTAAGCGCATGACTAAGGCGTTTGTTCGACGATATGCGGGCAGCGTTGCTGTTGATAATTTGGATATGGATTACTGCCACATGCTCACAGCAATGATGGTCTGTGAGTTATCAATGCAAGATTGTGACAAGCTCGATGAATTGAGCGAGGGGGAAGGCTGATGGCAATGTGTAAAATAAGCCACCACAAAGTGAATGAAGCCGAGATTACAGTTTGGCATCCAAACGAAGACGTTGAATCATTCTCTATAAGCATGTCTTCAGGTGGATGGCTTCCTGGAAACTTCGACTCTATTGAATCAGCCTTAATGGGGGCCGCTGCATGCCTCGAAGACGAGGCTAAGTTTGTGAATGAAATTCAGGAGCCGGTAAACCATTACAACAGGCAGAACAGGCTTATCACTGTGATTGACATCCTCCCCAATATTTAGATTGACGTACAATTAAATAGGCGTATAATTCTAATCATGGAGCCGAGGAAATCGGCTAAAACTGAAAGGGATAGACAGCATGTACCACACCAGCCCAAAACTAATAGAAGA